>Ga0302286_10000450_pt1 | contig 33689 bp, 26 predicted proteins | sample III_Fen_E2_3_FD_198765 | JGI IMG/M metagenome (GOLD analysis project Ga0302286, IMG submission 198765) | Peat permafrost microbial communities from Stordalen Mire near Abisko, Sweden - III_Fen_E2_3 | ecosystem: Environmental > Terrestrial > Soil > Wetlands > Permafrost | place: Sweden: Abisko...
AGACTCCTGCAACCAGAAAAAAAAGTATTCCCCAAAGCATTTGTCGTATTTTCATATTCGATCTTAATATTACGTTTATAATTTTTTGCATTTACTTCCAGTCAACCCGTTTCCTTTCCGAGTTTACTCATTATGTACCATACGAACAAATGAATAATCCAATGAAGTACCTGACATTGTCCGGATATGTGTATCAAACTTTCTTTCGGTTTCATACAACTCAATAACCCTTGCACCTCGCTTCAACACTTCTTTGTAAGCCGATGCATAACCCGTTTTCCGACCATATCCCAAACAGATATTAGCCGCTAGACCAACAAAGTCGTCATTGTGATCGTGGCCAACAAAAACACCAACGACATCGTTCCGTTCAATAAAAGAGCTAAACAATCCACTGTTTACCGAAGGAGAACAAACCCGTTCGACAATGCTACCAAGAGTTGTTTTCTGGTTTCTAACCAGTTCGAATTCAGGAAGTGGAATATGGAAAAAGGCTAAGGCAGAAACGGGTTTCCCTTCTTTTTTTGCATAAGTCGCACTTTGATCCCGATACCATTGAATCTGATCGAATTTTATCCAGTCGTAGCTACCAAGTCGCTTCGAATCGCTGGTATAGGCATGAGAATCAAATAAATAAATCACCCAAGGCATTGATTTCCCTTCTGTCGAATAAATTGGAAGAGAACAATTGCCTACTCCGGAAACCTTTTTGTCAGCACTGATTGTCAGGTTAAACTTATTTTTCTGAACAAGACTGAGGATATCTTCTTTGGTCATTCCTGTTTCGGTATCGTGATTGCCAAATGTAATAGCAAAAGGTACTTGCGCTTCAGTCATGGGTTTAACTACCTGTTGCCATATTTTGGCAGCTCCACCAGAAACGACAATATCTCCGGTTATCACTACTAAATCGGGATTTTCTTCTTTAATAACCTTGCGCATCAGCAGGTAAGTGCTGTCATTACGCACTGCATATTCCGCACCACTGATCAGATGCAGATCGGTAAACTGAACGATTTTGAATTTGTGGTTTTTAAACCGTAATACTGGCTGTTGTGAAAATGCATTTAATGCAAAAAAAAATATCAGTAAAGTAAATGTGAATTTCATGTGTTTGTATTTTAGTTTAAAATGCGACATTCAATTAGTTTAATTACTTAAACGAATACTCTTATTGTATTTTAACAACAAGCTCTTTTCTACCAGTTATCCGTGCGAAACGGAAGCAAGGGTAGATTGTTTGAATCGAACAAGTTTGATATTGCCTCGTTGGTAAAACAATAACGAACGGCTACCGGAATTTTCACTTCAGGTGAAGTCAACTCAATACTCCCGTCTTTTTCGAGGCTTGCCGATGCAGAATAAAAATTCCGATCAGCTCCGGCCAATTGAAAGTTTAAGATCTTCTGACCGTTGCTACTCAACTTTCCGAGTGAAACTACAGAAACAACGGCATTGGTTTCTCTTATCGTTAACCGGGCAAAATGTGGAGAATATGGCTGTAGTTCATTTCGTCCATACTGTTCTTTCAAGGCCAGATTTGATAAACGTTCGCCAACTGCCCGTTTTTTTACTGGATGAAGATTGGCTACATCATCGACCAAATCAGCCACCGAAATCATTCCGGTGGCGGGAATTTTCAGCACCATTTCCTGTTGCTCGCGCAGATAAGCACTCTTTATTCCTTCGTAATAACTACACGGAGCTATCTGAACGAAGTACACCGGAAAATCGTTTTGAAATGCTTTTCTCTAACTGTCGATCATCCCGGTAAGTAGTTTACTGTATTTGTTGTATTCACTGGCAACATTCGCCTCACCCTGATACCAGAGAACTCCGGCAATACGATAAGGCGAGAAAGGAAAAATCATAGAATTGTATATAACATCAGCACCTTTCGGAGCCCAGTCCCACGGTTCAATATTTTCGGTCATCTTTCGAAGCTCCTGATTTTTATCGAAGACTTCGGCTGGCATCCACGATTGAATACAGGTTCCTCCCCAATAAGATCCGATTAGGCCAACCGGCACTTTTAGCTGATCGTTTAACCGACAGCCGAAAAAATATCCCACAGCACTAAAAGTTGGCATTGAATTTTCATCACAGACCACCCATTCACCGTCACAGTTGGTCTGTGGATACTTGTTGTACGATTGTGTAACCCGAAAAAAACGAATTTCATTGTTTTTACAGGTGGTCAAAGCATCGCCAGCATCGGTAATTCCACTTTTGAGGCTAAACTCCATATTAGACTGACCTGAGCATAACCAAACCTCGCCTAAAACAATATCTTCGATGGTTATTTTCTGTTTTCTACATATAAACTGAATCGAATGTGTGCCTCCGGCTTTCGGAGTATTGATAGTAGCTTCCCAGTCGCAATTGACACCAATCGAGGTAAACACAGTATCCGACATATTCCAGCTGCAAACAATAGCAAGCCTTATCGAACCAGGTCCCCATCCCCAAAGCCTGACCTTCGCATTTTGTTGTAACACCGCATGATTGCTAAGTATCGAAGGTAAGCGAAGCGGTAATTGACCGCTTGCACAAAATACGATTGAGAGTAAAAAACATAAAAACAATGTTCTCATTTATTCTTTATGTGAATTGTCTAACCAGTTTTTGTATTGGTTGTACAATCTTACCGATTCCTGATTTTTGTGTCCGGCATAAGCTTTTGAACCTGGTTTATTCATACATCCGATGTATTGATAAACCAAAATTTTGTCGACAAAAGGCGAAATATCTTCCATCTGTTTCAAAATTCGGGTATCAAAATCGGCAGGCAACAGGTTTCCTTTGGTTTTATCCTCGAAATAGAACAACTCCATATCAGCCCAAATCCTTGCACGCGAAGCTTTCTGATGAGCTTTGTACAGGTTTTCGAAATATCGGGCAGGTTCTCCCAACTGTGTCGAGTTCACTCCTACCCCATCCTGATACGCAATGATTTCGATGTTCATCCGCTCCAGTTGTTTGACAAACTTATCATCCGATTTTTCGGCTTTGATGTTGTACGGAGCAATCAGGTTTACACTGGCCGGCATCAGCATTTTTGCAGTTCTGGCACAATCGTTCATGTATTCAATGAAGGATTCGTCGAAATACGGCATCAGGTACGATTCGTTCGGGAAATACCAGCCATAAAAGCATTTGTGATGGCCATATTTTTCGGCCACTTCTTCCATAGCTTTTGCCCGAAGTTTACGTATTCCGGGATCCTTCATCAGAAAATCGCCTTTCTGGCAATCGTACCAGAAATCGTTGCTGACAAAAAATTTGATTCCAAACTCATCAGCAGCAGCAAGTACTGCTTCCAATGGATCGTCGCAACCTAATTCATACTTCGGTGCCAGTTTCGACGGATAGATTGCTTTTCCATCCAACGCAATTTCCTGAAGCACCAGATACTCAAATCCGATTTCACTTATTTCTTTTACTTTTTCTCTCCACTGTTCAGCCGTAAACTTGGCTAATGCAGGATCCCAATACCGTCCTTCGGATGGTAAAAGATGCTGAAATTCGAACCATGAACCCGAAATGGGTTTTATCTTTTTGTCGACAGGAGAGGTCAATGCCTGAGCCTTAAGGCTACCCGACATAAGCAGTCCGGCTGAGCCTGTACCTGCAACTTTAAAAAAATTTCTTCTTTCCATAGTCTGTTTTTTATTTTTCAGGTGTAAGCTTAACAAAAGTCACACCATGGTAAGCTACCTCAGTTGTAAAACGGTCGCCAAATGTTCCGAGATCTTTTTGCCGCCATAAATCGCGAACGGTATATTTTCCTTTCAGGTTTAACTCCGCAAAATTTAAAGTCATATTGTATTTTGCTTTCTGGATTTTTTCATTGTCGGCTTTATCCCATAAAATGTAATACGGGTCGACATTGAAGAACCCAACCGCGATCGATCCATCTTCCAGGTATTTATACCAGATCTGACCATTTTCTTTCTGTATTTTGTTGGCTGGCATCACAGCTGCATCCTGATCAACAGCGATCACTTCATCGTTGGTCAACAAATTAAGGGTAAAATCGTCCATGTCAGCCATATCGCAACCAATAAGCAAAGGTGCCGACAAGATACTCCACAAGCTGATGTGCGAATATTGTTCGTCAGCCGTCAGGTACGAATCGTGTACTTTGCTTCCCCAGCCGAGTCCAAGTTTTCCGACTACCAACATGTCAGGATCGTTGTATTTCCCGGGACGGGTAGCCTGAACACAAACATCCTGAAAAAAGCCAATGCTGCTCATAATATTCCAGTCGTCGGTAATGTCGCGGGTTGTACGCCATAAATTGCCTCCGGCTTCCCGACCCCAGTTCCAAACATTCGGAGCTCCGTAGCCAACACAATAAACCATGTCGCGTTTAACTTTATCCAACGAATTCCGCATAACCTGATATGGTTCTTTAATTAACTGTTCGGTTGGAATTGGAGCCACATCACAGTAGTAGCAATAATCATATTTCAGATAATCGACTCCCCAGTCGGCCCAGGTTTTGGCATCACGGTCTTCTGATTTGTAACTTCCAAGATGACCTCCACAAGTTTTGGGGCCAGGCGACGAATAAATACCAAATTTAAGTCCTTCTTCATGAACATTATTACAAAGCCTTTTGAAATCGGGAAATTTATCGTTTCCAAGCAACTCTCCATCTTTTGTCCGTTCGTTTGCTTCCCATCCATCGTCAATACAAATATACGTCCAGCCGTGATTCATCAGGTTTTCGTGCATAAAACGGGCAGCATCTTTCACTTTTTCTTCATTCACTTTCAGCCCCCAGCAGTTCCAGCTATTCCATCCCATGGGCGGAGTCAGGCAAATTTCGTCGCCCACCGCAATGCGAAGCACACGCGAATCGCTTCCAACATTATTTTCAGCATGAAGAACAACATTGAATGTTCCTTTTTGATTAAGCGTTCCACTAATAATCCCGGTTTTTGCGTCGAGCGTTAATCCTGAAGGTAAATTACTGGCAGAAAAAGACATCGGACGTTTACCCGTTGCTGCAATAGTCAACAGAAATGGATTACCCGGACGAACGCCAAACACTTTGGCATTATTGATTTTCGGATTATCACCCGGTTTTGGTGTCAGAATATATTTTTCGACTGCAATAGGTACGGGTTTTACCGGTTCGGCAACAACAGTTCCTGAAGTTTCAAATTTGGCATTTAGCCAATCGGCGTGATCGTACATAATTCCGTCGCCACCTTCGAGAACCAACAAAGCCAGCTTCTGCACATTTTTCAAATCAACACTGAACGCTTTGGCAGGCATTCCTTTGTGCATGATTCCACTTTCCCAGACGATTTTATGATCGGCAATCAGGCGAAATTCCATGTTTCCACCATAATCATTGCGGTCGTCGGCTCCTACCAATCCTGAAAAAGATTTGGCCTTCCCCCCAAGATTTACCATGTAGCGACTAACCGAATGTGTGCCTATTCCTCGTTCATACTTTACTCCGGCAACCCGAAGCTGAGTTCCAAGTATCGATTTATTTACCTGTGCATCGCCCCAATCCTGATACATCGACTTAACATCTAATTCGTCGAGCCAGACAACCTTTGAAAATACCGTAAACGGTAAAAAGAGCATAAAAAATCCATATATTATTTTTTGCATCGTTGTTGGTTTAGATTCTAATTATTGAAAAAACTAACGGTGATCATCATCAAAAAATACTAAATCGAATCAGAGGAATTGCTCTGATTCGATTTTCATAGTTCTATTACTTCATTTTATTAAACAAAATGATTACCATCACCGCTTATTCATCTGCTCTTCCAGTTTAGTTACTTGATCCGCATTAAGAGCCACATTCCAAGTCGCAACTTCAGCAACATCAATAGCTGCATCGTCTCCATCATTATCTCCAAACAAAACAAATTTAGAATCAAGAGAATAACGAGCAACATCAATTGGAAATTTACTCATATCAGCAATACCAAGAACTTGATTTCCATTTAAATAATAGTTTATCCATCCTTTATCACCCAGTTTAACCGAGACAACAAGACGCTGCCATTTATTTACAGTTACTCCGCTACTCGAATAACCTGTTACACTACTACCGATTGCACCGGATTTATTGATAAATATTTCGCCATCACTATCATTATTGGATGGATCTGTTTGAAGGAAAGTATACCATACCCCTAAAATAGGTACTCTAAAATCAATCATTATAGTATATTCGTTCACTCTTGTACCTCCTTTATTGGGAAGAATTCCATGATTAGCCAAAAAGAAATACCATTTATCTACATTTACCGCCTTGTTATTTGCCGGAATTCCAGGACCATCAATTGAAGAAAATCCAGTCATGCCATTGGTACTTGGAATGTGTGTTACCTTAGGCGAAACGTTTTCTCTCCAACCTGTCACCAAAGCCTCTCCAACGTCAGCTTTTAATATATTTGACGAATCATCAAAAAGCCATGATGCCGATCTTGCAGGTACAACTATGGGTGCTGGAATATTCACAATAAAAGGAATTACAGCAGTGCCGCCTTCAGCAATAACGGTTATTATATTTGTTATTTTTGCGGGAATAACAACTGGAATCTGAAATGTTATTTCTGTTTTCTTTATATACGCATCCGTAAGAACAATCTCAACATCATTTACAGAAATCGACTTTACCTTAACGAAGTTATCCCCCAGCAGGGTAATCCAGTCTTTAAATTCTCCAGTAGTAATTGTATCTGTCCAATCCGATTTAATGACGTTGTTTATTTTTGGAGCTACGTAAGAAATATCATCATCGTTGCTATTACATGCCGCAAAAATTGCAAGGCATACAACCGCTATTAATAAAATTTTAGCTTTCATATTAATAATATTATTTCGTTTTATTTTATTTCTACCCATGATTCTATTTCCATAAAGGATTCTGATATAAATTCGGATTTATTGCAATGTCTCTTACATCAATTGGATAGTAATAGTACTTTTCTAAAAAGTTAAATGAATTTACCTGATCATTTATTTGTATATATCCCTTATCTCCTTCCGTTAAGCTAAACAAGGATGAATTTAAGTTATAACTTATAATCTCGGCACTGGGATACTGTTTCTTTATATCATTTAATCCAGACCCATCTTTTGAGATATAAAATTCAGGAATACCATCACCTGTTATGTCTAATGGACCTAAAGCACTAACATATAAACCATAAGGAGTTTTAGCTGCCAATTCTGCAACTTTCCAACGCTTTAAATCTTCTAAACGCAAACCTTCACAAGCCATCTCGACACGTCTTTCTCGACGAATTTCTAAAATAGCACCTTTCATTGTTCCTGTTACATTAGAATATTTTGCCTCTAAAGCTGGATCAATATTAGCCAACCAATCACTTAAAACAGGAGCTGGCATACCAACACGATCTCTTAACAGTTTAATGGTTTTATCCAGATCGTCCTGTGTTAACACGCCTAACTCTGCTTTAGCTTCAGCATTGATCAGTAAAATTTCAGCATACCTAAATATTGGACGATCGGTATATGCAGTACTGCCCAGCGCAATTTGATCTGCTGTAGTTGGATAAAATTTAGTTTGCAAATAGCCTCCAATATTAAAGTTTGGATAAGCAATTTTTGTATATCCTGGCATTTTAAATCCAGAGGTCATAAACGTTTGTTTCAATCGAGGATCTCTATTTTTGAACACGTCAGTATATGACATTGTCTTATATCCATTTAGATAATGAAATGGGATTAGACTTCCATTATTATAGGCTAAATATTCCTCTAAAAGATCTCGTGACAAGCCTGTATCCTCGTTAAATACCGATTTTACATTATGCATCATATTCAAAGTCTTGTCATAGTCACGGATCATAATCATTTCAGGATTCTTGAGCAAATTAGTATTGTTAAACAATGATTCATAAGCCATACTTCTTTCACCGGATCCGTTAACCGTGTATAAAGAATAAATCTTGGAATTCATGATCTCTTGAGATGCGGATACTGCAATTTCTAAAAATCTTTTATAGCTATCGGTCAATCCTAATTCAGGATGATATTTTCTCATTGTCCCTTCATTCAATGCTGTTCGGGCCATCCATGCTAAAGCAGACCATTTTGTCATAGTTGTTTTAGACACATTTCCATCTACATTAGGCTTAATATGATCAACGGCATACTGTAAGTCAGCAAAAACAGAATCTACCACCAATACTCTCGAATCTTGCTTTTTATAAAGCAAATCATCATCCGTAGTTTGTAATGATCTGGTATACCAAGGTAAATCAGAATATTGTTTTACAAGAGTATAATAATACCATCCTCTAAAGAAACGGCCTACTCCAATAAAATGATCGATGTCTTCTTTTGCTCCTACTGCTTTATGACTATTTTCCAAGTAATAGTTTATCTCACGCATTCTTGACCAATAGCCATACCATTGACCTACATTTTGAGGAGTAATAAGACCTCTCATCATTCGATAAGCTGTTTCATTTGTAATATTTTTTGCAACAACATTATCTGAACCTCTATCGTCTACCGGACATGATAAATAGGCATAAAACTTATTTGAATAAATTTGTAAATCTTCAGGAGACTTAAAGAAAGACTCAGCTGTAATATCTGTTTCAGGAGAAACATTCAAAAAGCTATCATCACAGCTAAATAATGTCACAAAAACAAATAGCCAAACAAAGTTGAATTTATTTAATAATATATTTTTCATACTTAATTTTTTTAGAATGTAAGATTTAACCCAAAGGCCAATGAACGTTGTAACGAATAGGCAATACCACCTCCATTTGAAGATCTACCGGCTAACTCCGGATCAACATTATAGAATTTCGGAAGTTTATCCCAGGTAAATAGATTTTCTGCTGTGAAATAGAATCTCAATCGATCAATCTGTATCTTAGAAGTGATATCCTTAGGAACGGTATAACCAAGTGTTATGTTTTTAAGTCTTAAATAGGCTCCATCCAATAAATACTTTGTTTGAGTAATAGCCATCTCTTTTCCTGAAGTTCCGGCAGCTCCAGCTTTCAAACGTGGGTAATAAGCTTCAGGATTATCATTAGTCCAATGACTATTCATTAGTCCCGGAGTTAAATGAGTCCATTGTGTTGCAAAATAGCTAAAGAATTCGTAATCAACATTCATACCGCTAGATGTCGGATAAAATTGACGTTTACCTACACCTTGAAAAAATGCACTAAGATCAAAACCTTTCCAATCTACATTCAGCGATAAGCTGTAATTATAACGACTCTGTGAATTCCCTATAATTTTATAGTCACCATGATTACTCAAGGTCCAGGCTCCATTATTAATTACATGGTCTCCATTCTGATCTTTAAATTTTAAATCCCCAGCCTGAGATTCAGATACGACTACATTACTTTGATCTGCATGATTTTTTACATCTGCCTTATTCACAAAATATCCTTCCGTTTCAAGACCCCATATTTCGCCAATTTTACGACCTACATAAAAATCGCCCAACGCCCCGGTTTCATTTTTATATTTCGTAACTTCTGCCTGGTTGTCGGATATAATAAATTTAGCACCATAATTCAGTGGTTTACCAGCCAATGCTAAATTATCTTTCCAACTTAAAGATAGTTCCCAGCCCTTTGTTTGAAGATCAGCAGAATTTATATTAGGAGCTGAGGTGCCTAATACTCCCGGATATGTTGCAGACGCTGTCAACATATCTTTTGTATCTCTGGTGTAAACATCACCAGAGAAAGACATGCGATTTGACAAAAAATTAATGTCTAGTCCTAAGTTTCTTGTGATTACTCTCTCCCAGGTATAATCCCCTGAAACAAGTCCAGGAGTACTAACTGTCATTGGGTTTTCTCCATCCAATAGCATACCTAAACGACTTGAAGACATCGTAGGCAAATAACCAAAATTCGACACCGATTGATTGGCTAATTGGCCATACGATACTCTAAACTTTAGATGATTGATTGCAGAATTTAAATTTTCAAAAAAGTTTTCACGAGACATTACCCAAGCTAAAGATCCTGATGGATTAAATACAAAACGTCGACCTTTGGGAAAACGAGAAGATCCATCATAACGACCATCAAATTCTGCAATATATTTATTGTCAAAAATATAATTAAGTCGACCAAATCCACTTCGCATAGCCCATTTCGATACACTTTCATTCACAGAGATATCACCAGTGGCCAACTGTACGGTAGGTAATGTGCGAGTAATTAGATTCTGTCTTTTATACCATTGATACTCCGAACGATATGGCTCCTGACTATATCCAAGTACAGCACTTACTACATGCTTTTTATTAAAGGTTTTATCAAAAGAAGCGAATAAATCAAAATAGGACTGCGACATAGGTCGATTTACTTTTTGTGCACTTGACGAAGTACCCCACAGATAAGGTATATTCGGACCTCTTTTATAACTTATTGGAAATTCGGCTGTTTTGTAATATTCCATATTATACCTATAAGAATAATTTCCCTGTATAGATAATATGTCTTTTATGAGATTCGCTTTGAAATTAAACTTTGTATTGATTTCATTATTTACAGTTTCAGCATTACCACCATCAACCAGATTTCCAATACTTTGCACACCTGCAGAGCTCCATCCGCCTTCCGGGTTCTTCACAACTTCATAAGTACCCATTGTCTGAGCATAGAATAAAAAGATATCTCCAAATGCAGAAGGACGAGTATATTTATTCTGCATAAAACTTGTATTATTACTAATTGACAACCAATCGGTGACTTTGTACTCGACCTTACTTCTCAAATTGTATCGACTGTAATCTTCATCAGCATATTTTATCATGCCGCCATCATTAAAATAGCTTCCAGATAGCAAGAAGCTGGTTTTCTGAGTCTTTCCGGAAACCTCTATGCTATGTTGATTTGTAAACTTTGAGTTTTTAAAAATCTCATTATACCAGTTTGTACTCCCGAAAAAAGTCCACTCTCCATTTATTTCTATGTATTTAGGCAAACTGGAATCTTCGCTAACTTGTTTGGCGTAATCAAGTGCAACTTGTGGAAATTGAAACGATCCCATTTGATTAAGATAATACATATTTAAATACGGATCTTTCACTATTTGAGGAGTATAAGTTGCCGTTTTAAATGTAAAATTGTTATTATAACTTATTTTTACTTTTTCATCATTACCCATTTTAGTCGTCACCAATATTACACCATAAGCGGCTCGAGAACCATAGATTGCAGAAGAAGCCGCATCCTTCAAAACTGAAACACTTTCAATATCATTCGGATTTAGGTTGTTTAAGCTTGATTCATTAGCTACTACCCCATCAATTACAATCATGGGATCACCACCACTAATAGAATTGTAACCACGGATATTATAGGAAGGTGAAGCATCCGATCGCCCATTTCCTACAGTAACGTTTAAGTTGCCGATTGCTCCTTGCAAAGCTTGTCCTACATTAACAATCGGTCTATCTTTAATTAATGCCGTAGACATTGTTCCTACAGATCCAGAGAGATTCACTTTTTTCTGAGTTCCATAACCTATAGCAACGACCTCATCAATTCCAATGGGAACTTCTGCAAGTGTTACATTAATTAACGATTTACCTTCCACTGGTATTTCCTGGGTTTTCATTCCTACAAATGAAAACTGGATTATGGCATTTGCTGGAATTTTTGAAAGAGTATATTTCCCATCCATATCAGTAATAACCCCTGTTGAAGTGTCTTTTATCACAATAGGAACTCCTGGTAACGGAGATCCTGAAGAGTCTGTGACTTTTCCAGATACCGTTTTTTGCTGTTGCGTACTGTTCCCTAGTAAAGTAGAATTTCCAGAATTATCATCGGTAATAATAACATACCTGTCAACAATCCGATACTGAAAGTTAACAAAACCCAATACTTTATCCAAAACCGAATTAATAGTCTGATTTTCGACCTTTAATGTGATCAGCTTCTCAACATCTAATTTGGTGCTGTTGTAAGCAAATTTAAATTCCGACAGCGATTCGATTTGTTTGAAAACACTCTCGATAGTCGCATTCTTTGACTCAAAAGTCAACCTTGTTGCTTGTGAATACGAGACCGATGCATAAGACATCAAGCCGAATAACATTAAGAAAAAAGTTAGTTTCATAATTCTTAGATACTTTCGTATTGAGATAAAAGATTCCCGATACAGACGTGTTCTGTTTTTTTTCATAAATTTGACGTGTTACGTGTTAAACTATGGTTTGACATTGAAAGAGCGGTAATTCTTCGACCAATTATCGCTCTTTGTTTTTTCTACATACTCTCAGTTCTTGGGTGTTAAAATTATTTTTCCTTTTTCGTATTGGTAATTAACAGAAAGAGCCAGACCTACAATTTCCATCAAACGTTCGAGTCGTTCCCCTTCATACAATTCAACTGTAAGCCGCCGATCCTTAAATTGTTTTTCGTCATAAACAACTTCTACATCGTACCAGCGTTCGAGCTTCCTAACCAGATCACTGAATGTATCGTTTTTAAAAATAAGTTGATTTTTTTTCCACCCGTCAATTTCATCCTTCGCGAAACTGCTTGCCACTAATCGACGATCGGCTTTCAAATAAGTGAATGACTGGCCGGGAAGAACTTCTTGCTCAACAGTACGGTTATTACCCGAATCCAACATTAGATTTATCTTTCCTTCAAACAACGAAGTTTCAATTTGATTTTCATCGGCATAAGCCTTTACATTAAATTTTGTTCCTAGAACCTTTACATCAACTCCTGAAGTATGCACGACAAAAGGATAATGCTCATTCTTTGTCACTTCAAAAAATGCTTCTCCATCGAGATAAACATCGCGCTGATTTTTACAAAAACTTCCGGGGTATTTAATTTTTGTAGCCGAGTTTAACCAAACTTTGGTGCCATCGGCCAAAACAATTTGTGACTTCTGCCCACGTGGAGCAAAGGTTTCGGTATATTGTTGTTCCGTTTGAGCGAACTGACTTACCGCGAACCAGATTGCCAACCCAATTATCGGAATCAAAAGGGAAGCGGCTACTTTCTGATAAACTTTTAATATTCGGGTCAGCGAAAAACGTGATTCCGAATGATGTACATGCTGGTATTCCTGAATCTGCCCGAATACAGTCTCGATTAATGTATTCGAGTCGATTTCGGCTGACAAAATCCAATGTTCAGCCAACCACAGTTCAACTTCTGATTGTTTAGCCGGATCGGAAAGCCAATGTTTTAGTTCAGCAAGTTCATGACTACTGCAATCTTTTTCATTCAAAAAACGGTTGGCAATAGTTGTAATTTTTTCTGCCATTTTAAATCGATTTGTAAGTAATACGATGAATGTATGAATTTCCGTGAAGGAGTTTTAAAAAAGTTCAGCGTTTCGTGGAAACAAAATCGAACCCCATAGGAATGTCGACGGTGAAATTAGTTGTTTAGCAAGAATTCGTGTAAAAAACCTTTGGACAATGCAAACCCGGTAACTGGTTTCCTGTATTCCGGAACAATTTCTACTGAAAGAAGTATAAAAATGCCAGCACTACAAATTTTCGAAATTCTTTGCGGAGGAAGGCTAATGCATTCCGAATCTGGCTGTCAACCGTATTTTCACTAATATTCAATCGCGTAGCAATTTGTTTGTAGCTTAGCCCTTCGAAACGGCTCAAGCAAAATATTTCCCGGCGGCGCTCCGGAATTTCGTTAATCAATTTTTGTAGTCTTTCTTCTGAATCTTCTGCAACCGACCAATCCGAATCATCATCCGTAAGTAAATCGTGCTGTAAATGTTCGCCAACGAAATAGAGCTTCCGGGCTACTGCCGACTTTAAATGATCAAGAACTAGGTGTTTGGCAATCGAAAACAAGTATGACTGGATATCTTTTTCCGGATCAAGTACTTCTTTTTTCAGCCAAAGCTTTACAAATACTTCCTGAACAATTTCTTCAGGATCAACTTGACTAGGAACCAATTTCACAGCAAACCCGTTTACCTTATTTCGGTATTTATAAAAAAGCACTTCGAAAGCAAATGAATCACCATCACGAAGCTTTTTAACCAATTCTTTTTCGGTATGTAAGAGTTTTTCCACAGAAAGGTTCTATTTTGCAGTCTTTGCTACAAATGTAAAAAGGAATTTTAGTTATGAAAGCCCTCTCCGCAATACCAATCTTCCTTAGCTATGTAACAAAGAACAAAAGCAACGTTTTAATAATAAATACGATAGATTCAAATACAAGGACATTCCTACACGAAAAATTATCTTACATGAATCTGTCAGTCAATGCCATTAAAAAACGATTAATTCTGAAAGCACTCCATACTCAAAACTGTTTTCATGAAATACCAAACATATTTTCCCAATTAATCACATAAACAAATTTTTAATTCAGACCACGAATACCTGATTTGTACTCTATCCTCCAGCATCTTTAGCCATTGGAATCAATACGAAGTACATTTAAAAAACTTAAAATCCTGGGTAAGTGCAGTCCCCGTGTTAATGGTTATCGTATTCTCCTGCCCATACTCATATATATCTTCCGGCATAACCACATAAATTCCAGCAGGGATTTCAGCGGATAAGCTTCCATTCTTAACCGTAACATGCAAACTTTTATCTTTCAATTGATTAAAATCTCCATTTCCCAAATTATCCAGATCACTTTTTACAATGAAGTAAATTTCCCCGTTATAATTGGTGTAATTTCTTCGGGAATAACCAATTACCGGCATACAATCGCCTTCTCCATACTGGACTTGCCCAACAACCCCAGTCACGATCTGAACATCGTCCTTATCCCGACAAGCTTGCAACATGAACAGAACCGCTGCTACGAATAAAAATTTATACATAATCCAATGTTTTAAATACAATCCTGTAATTCTATGGCAATGCAACTATACTTCCAAAACATTAGATGCCTTTTCTCAGCCAATGGTTGCTTTCCTGTTCATCAAACAACAATTACCGCCATTTAGGCTCAACCGGAACCCGCTCTCCATCAGCAGTAGTATGCTCTTCCAGCGAATTTTCACGTGATTGAATGACCATATAAACCATCGTTTCATCCGAAGAGTTACGAATACCTCGCTTACCCTGAGGAGCAACACGCACTATACTTCCTTCTTTAATACTGAAGCAATCTTCATCAACCTGGAAAAAACCAAAACCACTGATAATAATATAAGTTTCCTCATTCTTCCGGTGAATGTGAAAATAGGGTTGTTCTGACCGGGGAGGAAGTGAATTAAACGAGATTTCAGTACCAGTTGACTGCGTTGCATCCTTCAGAAAGACTTTCCCTTCAATCAGTTTCTTATTTACCGGATGAACCAGCGAATAATCCATCAGCGATTTAAGATCTCCTAAATCAACTGCTGTGTAATTTTTGTTTTCCGACAGTTTTTCAATTTGTTTCATTTTTAAAGATTTTTTAGAAGGATTACAACGCATTCATAACTATTCGATTACCGTCGTCTCAGAATTAGGAGATAAGCGATTCGAGGGCAATAAACGAACAATTATCAATTTTCAAAATCGAATTCAGCTTTTTAGCCAGCTCTTCCAGATCAACTCCCGTACGGTTGGAGAAAATAACCAACGAATACCGGGCAGCCGGATTACAATACACGAGCGTACGAAACCCGCCATTCGATCCCGTATGATAATAACACCGGTTCTTTTCATTGCCACTTACAAACCAGCCATAGCCATAATAAAGTCCCCGTTTGGCATCAACCGGATTCTGTCTGGTGCGTACCTGGTTTATGATATCCTTATCCAACACCTTACCGTTTTGAAATGCCTCGCCCCATTTGATATAGTCATTTACAGAGGTGTAAACGCCCCCATCGCCCATCGTTGAAAAGAAGATACTTTCATTCAGATCATTCAGCTTAAACGTTCCGGAACCAGCATCCCAATTATACCCCAACGCACGATTTTTAACTGGTCGATCAGGAATCAGCACCAGACTGTTATCCATCTTTAACGGCTTAAATATGTTCTCCTGAATGTACTCCGGATAAGTTTTTCCTGAAACCTTTTCAATAATCAGTGCCAACAGGCAAAATGCTGTATTGCTGTATCGGTAGGATGTTCCAACCGGGAAATAAGTCGATTCGCTTTTCTTCACCGCCTCATAGGCATCTTTATCCAGAAAATGCTGAAATGCTTTCCGATCGACCAAATCGTAATGATCGACCAAACCAGAACTGTGATTCAGCAAATTCCGAACCCGGATGGCATTCGCAGTTACCGGATTCATATCAGGGAAAAATTTACGAATTGGATCATCCAGCGAAAGCTTTTTTTCTTTGAATAGCTTCACCAAAGCATAGGCTGTAATCTGCTTGGTTAATGAACAGATGTTGAAATTTGTTGCAGGTGTTATATGCGTTTGGGTCTTCATATCTGCCAGACCAATACTCCGCTGATAAAGGGTTTGTTCACCTTTTCGAATGATTACCGAAAGCCCTGGCTGGTCGTTCCTATAGATCGAAGTCAGCACCGAATCAAGCTTACCCGTTTCATTCTGAGCAACCACTACGCCCGGCAACAAAGCCAATGCAAAAATTAGTTTTTTAATCATAGTAATAAAATCATAGTGCGATGCAGTCTCCCTGCTCAGATCTCCCTTTTCCGTCCTAAAACTTCCTTGCCCGATCCATTTCGCGGGTATCGTCTTTCAGTTTCAGTGTTTCGCGTTTATCGTAGGTCTTTTTCCCTTTCGACAATGAGATCTCTAACTTAGCCAGTCCTTTATCGTTGATAAAAAGTTTCAAAGGAACAATTGTAATTCCTCCTTCTTTTACTTTTTTCTGCAATTTAGCCAGCTCTTTCCGGGTAAGAAGTAATTTGCGGTCACGCTTAGCAACGTGATTGTTACAAGTACCTAATTCGTATTCCGAAATATTCATGTTCCGGACATACAATTCGTTTCGTTCGAAGACACAATAAGAATCCACCAAACCGGCTCTTCCTCCCCGGATTGACTTAATCTCAGTTCCAACCAATTGAATACCTGCAAAAAAGTTTTCGAGGATCTCGTAATCGAAGAAAGCTTTCTTGTTCTTAATGCTGATATTTTGTTGTTTGTGTGTCATACTACGGTATTTGTTCTGCAAAAATACATTATTTTGTAGTTCCAAAACTTTTGAACCCATGCAGAACGAAAAATATAATCTTATAACCATCCTTGGGCCAACCGCATCAGGCAAAACTGCCGTGGCCGCCAAAGTTGCTTCGGTACTAAATGGCGAAGTCATTTCAGCCGATTCGCGCCAGGTTTACCGGGGAATGGATCTTGGAACCGGCAAGGATTATGCTGATTATATCGTCGATGGAGAAGAAATTCCATATCACCTGATCGACATCGTGGATGCTGGATATGAATACAATGTGTTCGAATATCAAAAAGATTTTTTGCAGGTTTTCAATGAAATCAACCAACGTGAAAAATTGCCGGTTATGTGCGGTGGAAGTGGGTTATACCTCGATGCCGTGCTAAAAAACTATAAACTCATACAGGTTCCGGTAAATGAAATGCTGCACGAACAGCTGGCAGACAAATCGCTGGAAGAACTCACAGAAATACTGAAAACCTATAAAAATTACCTGCACAACCAAACCGATATTGAAAATTCGAAACGAGCCATTCGTGCCATCGAAATTGAAGAATACTACTTAACTCATCCGGAAATTGATACCGGAATGCCGGAAATCCGAAGTTTGATTATTGGCGTAAAATTCGACAGGTTATCGCGCCGGAAAAGAATTACTTCCCGCTTGAAACAACGGCTAAACGACGGAATGCTCGACGAAGTGCAGCGATTACTCGACAGCGGACTCACACCAGAACAGCTTACCTATTACGGACTGGAATATAAATTTATGACTCTGCATTTAACCGGGCAGCTCAGCTATCAGGAAATGTTTGAAGGGCTGAATGTGGCCATTCACCAGTTTGCCAAACGCCAGATGACCTGGTTTCGCCGAATGGAAAAACAAGGCATCAACATTCATTGGCTGGATGGATATTCTCCTTTGGAAGAAAAGGTGGCACGGATCACCGAATGGTATTCTTCGCATTAGGAGAACCAGAGGAAAGGCGCAAGAGGCGCAAAGCCTTGCGCCTCAACAATGGGATTCTGTGGTATCCAGATAGTATTATTCCTGAAGAGAATCTATAAAACCTGCCGGGGACGCCAAACAATACGCATGACGCATAAATCAGCACCATCCGATTCCCGAACCAGGCAATTCAGGTATTCGTTTTCAGAAACAGGTGTTCGGGTAACCGCAATACAATCGCCCGCCTGACCTTCTTTCAGATAGTTAACTTCCAATTCTGCAGGTTCGTTGTTATTCAGAAAATCAATTCCAAAATCATCAAGTACCCGTTCGACATACTTCACACTGTTAAAATGCTTATTAATATCGAGTTCGCTAAATAAAACCGGCGAGAACTTCAATTCTTCGGGATGTGGAACTGGCTTTATCCGCTTAGGATTTCGGCAGGCATCAGTATCAATCAACCGAGGAAACGTATCTTTATAATCGCTCAGACGGAATATTTTATGCGATTCCATGTCCAGAATTAACCAGGCCGAACTGGCTCGCAAAATCACTTCTCCCCGATCGTTCACAAGAATATATTCACGGTAGGCATACATTCCATCCGTTCCGGCCGACCAGGTATTCAAGGTAATTTGTTCTTGCCACGACGGATATTTTTCCACCTGAAAATACATTCGCGAAAGCACCCAGAAAAGGTTATTGTTTTTTAAACTATCGTATCCCCAATCCATCACCTGTGCGTGTGCCCAGGCAGCCTCAAGCATCATATCAAAAAGTGAGGAAATAGATGCAGTACCATATTGGTTGGTCTGATAAGATTTAATGGAGATTTGCTCTATATATTTTTTCATGATCTACGGCCGGTTTAAACCTTTGTGCAAAAGTATTGTTGTGTTTTGAAAAACCAATCGATTTACCGACTTTTGCATAAATTTAAAAACAATGGAAAAGATTATAATAAAAACACCTGCTCAGATTGAAGGCATCCGCAAAAGCAGCAAACTGGCAGGACAAACACTTGAATATATTGCGGAATTTGTAAAAGAAGGCGTTTCCACTGAATTTCTGGATCAAAAGATCGATGCTTACATTCGTGAGAATGGCGCCATTCCTGCAACTCTGGGATACGGAGGTTATCCAAAATCATGTTGTATTTCGCTTAACGAAGTGGTTTGCCACGGCATCCCTTCAGAACAAACAATCCTGAAAAATGGTGATATTCTGAACATTGATGTAACCACAATTTTGGATGGTTATTACGGCGACACCAGCAAAATGTACACCGTTGGAGATGTTGATCCTGAAGCATTAAACCTAATTGAAGTAACCAAACACTGTCTGAATTTGGGTATTCAACAGGTCAAACCAGGAAACCTGTTTGGAAACATCGGATATGCCATCAGCACCTATGCCAAATCAAAAGGCTTCAGTGTAGTTTATGAATATTGCGGACATGGCGTTGGCGTTAATTTTCACGAAGAACCTCAGGTTGATCACACCTCACGACGGAATACCGGACCAATGATGAAACCCGGAATGACTTTCACAATCGAACCTATGATCAATCAGGGCAGAGCCGGAACCACGGTTGATAAAATAGACAAATGGACCGCCCGTACCGTCGATAAAAAACTTTCGGCCCAATTTGAACATACTATTCTGATCACCGAAACCGGATTTGAAGTTTTAAGCGACGTCACCGGAGAATATTAATACCTAAGATTTAATAGTTTCATCGAACAGAGTTTCGATTTTTATTAAATATAGTTAACAGCAGCGAATAGCCCCAAATAAATAAGGGTTATTCGCTGCTGTTTTTATTACTACACACTAACGAGCAACACTTTAGCTCACGCCAACCCAACAAAACTATTAATTTTAGTTAAAAAACTACCACTTATAGTTTGCAAACTAAAAAATATAGTTACATTTACAAAAGATATCTAATAAATGGAATCAACGAATACGATTATGAAACATCTAACCAATCGCGAAGAAGAAATCATGGAGCTCTTTTGGGACAAAGGAGCCTTGTTTGTAAAAGAAATCATCGACGAATTAACCGACCCCAAACCTCACTACAATACCATTTCGACCATCGTACGAGGACTCGAAGAAAAAGGCTTTGTTGGTCATGAGCAGTTTGGAAACACCCATCGCTATATGGCCATCATTTCGCGCGAAGAATTCAGCAAAAACACGCTTAAAAATATGGTTGGCAAGTATTTCAACAAGTCGTATTCATCAGTCGTTTCGATGTTTGTTCAGGAAGAAAAAATATCGCTGGAAGAAATCAAAGAATTGATCAGGCAGGCTGAAAACGCGAAAAAGGATTTATGAGCATTCCGAGTACGACTTTAAGTCGGGCACGGAATTAGTGGAAAACTGTTGCCAAAATTAAGTCCGAGCGCAACTTCGAGTCGCCCCCGGACTACAAAACCTACAATATGGATAACTTTCTGATTTATATTTTAGAATCCACGGTCTGTATCAGTGTGTTTTACCTGTTGTTTAGATTACTGATGCGCAAAGAGACTTCATTTGCAGTCAATAGAGCCACATTACTTACAATTATTGTGGCTTCGGTGATTGTTCCATTCATACAGTTACCTCAGGTATTGCAAACACCAGTGCATGTGGAGCTGGTTCCCAAATTCCCGGGAAACAAAATACAAATTCAAAACCTGCCCGTAACGGCTGATGTTCCATCTGTTGAGGTTCAACCATCAGTCCTTGAATCAACACCAGAAACAAGCGAACTGACGATTCCGTTGGAAACTTTGCTCCGGTACTTTTACCTGTTTGGTGTGCTGGTGGCACTCCTGCTTTTTATCCGGAATGTTTTCCAAATCGTTCTGCTTTCGCGAAAAGCAACAGTGCAGCAAATGGATGGCTATCGGCTACTGATTATTGATCATGAAGTGCCCAGTTTTGCATTTGGTCGTTCGGTGATTATTTCCCGTTCTGATTATGATGCGCATGGCTCAGCGATTCTGGCACATGAGCAGGCTCACATTCAGCTGAACCATTTTTTCGATCTGATACTACTTGAACTGATCCGAACTATTCATTGGTTTAACCCGGCAATTTATGCGCTAATTGGCGACCTGAAAGAAATCCACGAGTTTCAGGCCGACCAGAAAACCCTTTATTCAGGCATCGATGCAACTCAATATCAAAAATTAATCATTCAAAAAGGTGTCGGGCCAAGGCGGTTCGCACTGGCAAACAGTTTTAATCATTGTCAAATCAAAAAAAGAATTACCATGATGAACAAATCAAAAAACAGCAAAACATGGCGTTGGAAGGTGGCGACCTTTCTTCCCCTGCTTGCCCTGTTGCTGATGGCTTTCGGCAAAACAGGCGAAAATGTTTCAAGTAACAATCAGAACTCTTCACTCAGCAAATCATCTTCAAAACAAGCAGACATTGCTAAACAATCGACAGAAAATACGTTATATTCTGCTAGTCAACTATCAATGCGGGTCAACACAGAAAATGAGACTAAATCGTCGAAGCAAAAAGAGGTGCAACCAACCCAAACAGAACAATACAAAAAGGCTGAGAAAAAAGTTACGTATCAAGACGACCCAACAGTCATTAAAGAAAACAGATTAGACACTACATCCCTAGCTATTAGGATCAAGTTTAATGAAATTAGTCCGGAAATAACTCCTGTAATTTATTTAGATACAATTCCCATCAACAAAACTAAATTTCTTACAATTAAACCTGACAGTGTCAAGTTTGTCGACCTATTAAAGGGTAAATCCTATCTCGATAAATATGGCGATAAGGCAAAAAATGGAATCATCGCTATTATTTCGCTTAAATATTGGGAAAAAACTAGTCCAAAGAATGTTGTCTATTTTGTTGATGGTATTGAAACAACGAAAGAAGATTTTAATATGATAAATCCAGAGCTGTTAGAGTCAATGTGTTCATTGAAAGGAGATGATGCCATCAAAAAATACGGGAATAAAGCCAGCTTTGGGGCAATTGAGATTAAGTTAAAACACAAGAATTAATTCTTGATATACAATAAACAAACAGCCGGCTCAGGTGCATTTCCTGGCCGGCTGTTTAAAACATTGCCATCAAAATTAAAGTCTGTGTGCGACTTCGAATCGCACACAAATTACAAAACCAACCAATATGAATACTTTTCTGATTTATATCCTGGAATCTACCGTCTGCATCAGTGTATTTTACCTGTTGTTCAGATTACTGATGAGCAAAGAGACTTCGTTTGCAGTCAATAGAGCCACATTGCTTGCGATTGTTGTGGCTTCGGTAATTGTTCCATTAGTACAGCTACCTCAGGTATTGCAAACACCTGTGCATGTTGAGCTGATTCCAGAATTTTCGGGAAACAAAATACAAATTCGAAATCTGCCGGTGACGGCAGATGGAACACCTGTTGAGGTTCAACCATCGGTCCTTGAATCAACACCAGCAGCAAGCAAACTGACAATTCCCTTGAAAACTGTGCTCCAGTACTTTTACCTGTTTGGTGTGCTGGTGGCACTCCTGATTTTTATCCGGAATGTTTTCCAAATCGTTCTGCTTTCGCGAAAAGCAACTGTGCAGCAAATGGATGGCTACCGGTTATTGATTATTGACCGTGAAGTTCCCAGTTTTGCATTTGGTCGCTCGGTGATTATTTCCCGTACTGATTATGATGCGCATGGCTCAGCGATTCTGGCACATGAGCAGGCTCACATTCAGCTGAACCATTTTTTCGATCTGATACTACTTGAACTGGTCAGAACTATTCACTGGTTTAACCCGGCAATTTATGCGCTAATTGGCGACCTGAAAGAAATCCACGAGTTTCAGGCCGACCAGCACACCCTGAACAAAGGCATCGATGCAATTCAATATCAAAAGCTAATAATTCAAAAAGGTGTCGGATCACTACGGTTCGCACTGGCAAACAGTTTTAATCATTGTCAAATCAAAAAAAGAATTACCATGATGAACAAATCAAAAAACAGCAAAGCATGGCGTTGGAAGGTGGCGACCTTTCTCCCCCTGCTTGCCCTGCTACTCGTGTTTTGCGGCAGAAAAAGTGGCAACGAACCTCCAAATTCGGTTCAATTCAAAGGACAAACCTTCAGTATAAATCGTTGTGAAATAGCTAACGAATCAGTTGATAATACTTCAAAATTTGGAGTTGATTTATTTATCACAGAAAAGGGAAACAGCTTTACCGATACTACAAATAAAAAAAGCTTAATCAGGCTATCGATCATCTCAAGAAATAGTTCCGATCTTGAGGATGGAGAATATCAGTTTTCGTCGGAAAGTGTAAATACCAGAGCCTCAATGACCTTTTCAGGAATAGTTGTATTGAACAATGAGGAAATACATATTACTGAGGGGAATCTGATCTGTAAACGAGATTCGTCGAATAAGGTAAATTTCATGTTTAAATTAAGGGTTGACGAGAACAATAGAATAGATGGAAATTATTTTGGGTCATTTGTATATACAAACGGAAGCCTAAAATCAAGATCAGAGAAGATGCCAACACCTCAACCAAAACCTAAAATAAAAACAAATGAGTCCAGCTTGTTTATTGAATTTAGAGAAGATGGAAACTACATTGATGATCAGTTGTATTCCCGGGAAGATTTCATCAGGAAAGTTAAAGAGTTGACTGCTAACGATAAAAATGACAAAAATTCATTCGTCTATCTCTGTCCTGATTTTGAGCTATCGGATTCGCAAAATATTGAAATAACTGCAATTAGTAATGCAACAGGAATCCCCTTTGTTCCCAACTTTGGTGTTGACCAACAGGCAGTCTTTCCGGGAGGGAATAAAGGAATGTTCGCATGGATTAAACAAAACAGCAAATATCCTATTCAGAACATGGCCTTTAGCTGGAGTAAAAATGTGACTGTAGAATTTATCGTGAATGCACAAGGGAAAGCAGTAGAGCCCAAAATTGTTGAAGCGATCAATCCTGAGCTTAATTCCGAAACAATAAGAGTCATCTTTCAAATGCCTGCATGGAAACCTGCAATGAAAAATGGAATACCTGTAAATGTTAAACGACGTTTATCAATCCCTTTTAAATAACAAACAGCAGGCTCAGGTGCGTCTCCTGGCCGGCTGTTTAATTTTTAGTGCAAAATTTAGTCAAGGTACAATTCCGAGTGCGACTCAAAGTCGCGCCCAGAATGAAGATCAATTCCGGATCCGACTCGAAGTTGGACTCGGAATTTTACATGGACTCTTTTACAAGATTCGCGGGCCATACTCCTCAATCCGTTTTTTGCTGATCAAACTTCCGTTTCTGTTTCCAATGTAATCGGCAAAAGACGAAAATTCCCAGTCTTCAGGTTTTTCAACCAGTCTATCTTTTACCGGATTATTCAGGATGTAGTTAAAACAGACATTCGGATAGTCAAGATCTGGGTCATGAACCGAAATTTGAGTAATTCCCATGCTGGTTGTCCAAGCTGGGGATATTTCATTTACTTCCGTCAGGCATACCGCTTTTGTTTCGGAGCGGAAAAGTGAGCCGCTGAAATTGAATTGCTTATTTATTGCTCTGGTATACGACGCAAGCATAATTCCGATGGACTTATTAAAGGACATTGGCTTGCAATTCGGAGTCGCGCTCAAAGTGGAACTACTCCGAGCGCGACTTAGAGTCGCATGCGGAGTAGTTCCCGGAGTTGAACCCAGTTCCTCACTGATCTCAACGAGGTTGACATACACCATCAAATGGAAATGATTGGGCATCAGGCACCAAGCAAAAATATCAGCGAAAGGAAGTATGTGCGTCCTGATTTTCCGGAGAAAAAAGAGGTAGTTTTCACGATCAAAGAAAATTCTTTGGCGATTGTTGCCTTGATTGTAGATATGGTAGATCTGTCCTGATTCGAACTGCATATCAAATACGTTTTGTATTTCGGAATTTTGCCGCTAATTGTCCGGGTACGACTTAATGTCGCGCTCGTACTTAGTCAGTGCTTTAAATTCCGGGTCCGACTTAGAGTCGGACTCGGAATTTGCATGTACTTAAAAAAAAGCCACCAGTTTGGCGCGTCTTCCTCACTGGCAGCTTTAATCATTGTCAAATGAATTGCATTACTGCAACGGAACAAAGCTATGGATTAAATTTATAGCTATCAAGTAATTTTTGATCACATCCCCGAAAGACCTGATTCTCCCAATTCGATTAAATTCAGGCAATTTTGTCGGTTCCGTTTGGTCAGGTCATCGTCCCAAATCTGCAAATCGGGTAAGGAAACGGCAAAATAATCGAGTTTAAATTCATCGTCAAGGTGCAATTTCCCGAAGTCGATCAACTTATTGAAACGGGCTTTTGCTTCTTCCTTTTTATCGAGTTTGATAAGTGCTAAACCCTGATAGAAAATGGTGTCGGGCTGCTGATCGTTGTAAAAAATGGCCGATGCTGGTTCTTTTAATCCGGAAGATGCCAGCTGCCAGTATTCCGCAGCCTTTGTGGTATTTTTCAGTCCATCATAAGCACAGCCCATCCAGTAGAATATCGGGTTTTCCTGCGCTCCGTAAAGCTTTCCTTCGCCCAGGTTTTCAGGATATACCTGTGCTTTTTCAAGCAATCCGACTGCCTGTTCAAAATCTTGATTCTGAATGGCAGTTTTTGCCAATTCGGTGAGACTGAAAACGTATTGTCCGGTAACTTTTCCTTCGCCACCTTCCCAGGGATGGAATTTGCGGGAGCTGATCAATTCGTACGCTTTTGCATACTGCCCCAATAAATTAAACAAAGTAACTTGTTCGAGGTACAAATCATCGCGTTCGGCAAGCAACTCCGGATGTTTTTCGAGTTTTTCGAGTCGAGCTTCCGGTGCAAGCCCCAGACGTTTATACAACTGATCGAGTTCGAAAAGTATGCGAACATCGGAAGTATCCAGCGCAAACGCCTTTTCGAGTTCAGTCAATGCTTTTTTCGAATCGTTTTGTTTGTTAAAATAAGCCAGTGCCAGGTTACGATGAACCGTAGGAAACGAATCGTTTAATCTTGCCGACAATTCCCAATTTGCGGTGGCCTCGTTGTATTGACGGGCGTTGTACCAGAAATTTCCCAGGTAATACGGTGCTTTTGCGTCAGTCGGATTTTGTTGTTTGGCCCATTCCAATACCACAACGGCCTCGACCTGATTGGGAAAACAGAAATCGGGACAAGCGTTGGCTGCCTCCTGAAGGGTATGCTGCGAAACCAGAAGATCGCCGTTTTGTGCTTCGAACCAGGCTTTGTAATACAGTGCCATCGGATAAACCGGCTGATCTTTTTGTTCTTCAATTCCGATGTTGATGAGTTTAATGGCTTCGTCGAACAAACCGGCAAAGGCAAAGTCGAGCGCAAATTCGATGGATGTATGGATATTGGCACGAAGAAGTTTTTTTAGTTCTTCAATCCTGACAGGTTTTGAAAACCTGTCAGGATTAAGTAAACACCGTTCGTATAAAACTCCAAAATTGAATTGATCCAGTTTCAACGATTCGTCAAGCAGTTGTTCTGCCTCGGCGATTTTGCCTAATTTCCGGAGAATGCTTGCTTTCAGTTGACGAGCTTTATGGTTATGCCAGTTGCGAATCAGCGAACGATCGATCAGCTCCAGTGCCTCATCCCAGTCATGCCGTTTCGCAGCAATCCGGGCAAGCTGAAAATAGCCACTATCCATCCAGGCTGCATTCCACACCGATTTATAAAAAGCGTCAAAAGCCTCATCGTCCTTGTCCAGATAGCGCAAAGTCAGCCCAAGGTTAAACAAAGGTTCTCCGTCGATTGGATTTGGATTGCGCTGAGTTAATGTTTCGATGGCTGTCCGGAAATATTTTTCAGCCCGATTAAATTGTCCGCGACGCAAATACCACAAACCAAGCGCGTTGTTGCAGCGACTATCTTTCGGGTCGCGACGCAGCGCTTCGAGGTAATAATCGCGTGGATCGTAAGTTGCATGGCGATATTGTTCCAGATGCAATCCGGTCAGGTATAATTGTTCGTTACTGTCGATTTCTTCCGGAAGTTTAGCTGCTTTGGCTGCTTCGGGAATTGGCTTTTGTTCACCGGTTTCAGGTTTCCAGTCCACCAGAATTTTACCTCCGGAAGTAAGAACAGCAACTTCAAGTGTTTTGAAATCAATATCCTGAATGTCGATCACATTTTCGTACGAAGTAGCCGGATGAAAATCGAAAGTTTCGTCCAAAAGAATAGTCTTTCCTGATTTCAGGATAATTTTTCCGGAAGGATAAGAAGCCAACGTATAGGCTTTTACGGTTGCTTTACCGTTTTCAACTTCCAGATTAACCATGGCTTCTTTGGTGGCGTTTTTCACTACACCCAAATCGCGGTATGGCATAAAATATTGCGAAAATGACTTTTCCTCTCCGGGCATAATCCACGAAAAATCGGGTTGATTATCGGTATAAACGCCGCACATCAATTCGATATACGGACCATCTTCGTCGGTTAAGTTTCGATCCCAGGCCCGGCCAAAATCGCTGTGTCCCCAGGTCCATTGTTTTTTACCGGGCGAAACATGGTGATTGGCAACATGCAACAATCCACCTTTGCTATCGTTTTCGTAACCACCTACAAAGTTATATTTCGAGTTTACCGCCATGTACGAGGTTGGCACCGGGATATTTTTATATCGCGAAATGTCGGTTCCCGGTGAATAATCGACTTTGTAATACGTCCCTTTGGCTATTGGAAATTCAGACACATCGCGTTTACCATGATCGAATACAGCGTTCACATCCGGCGGGAAAACCGACTGGTAATGGTCGTTCACCTTTACGGCAGGATTGGCCCACCAAAGGAATGTTTGCGGATGATTGGTGCGGTTGTATAATTTTACCTTGATTTCCAGGTAAGCCTTATCCGGATGTAAAGTAAAACCTGCCATTCCGCGGGTACGAAACATACGCTCCACCTCGCTACACCAAACCGTTACGCTTCCATCGGCATTTTTTTCGATGCAATGGTCAACCGGCTCAAATGTTGATGGGCGGTGATGCTGAGGCCAGTTAAACTCCAATCCACCGGAAATCCACGGACCAGTTAATCCAACCAACGCAGGTTTTATTACCTGATTGTAATAGATAAAATGACGCTGTTTGGTTTTGTCAAAAGCCATCTGAACCCGACCGCCCAATTCGGGTAAGATCATGATTTTCAGGTATTGGTTTTCCAGAAAAACAGCATTCCATTCCTTGTCAATCTTTTCATCTACTATTTTTTCAATCACCGGATGCGGATAAACCACGCCACTGCTTCCCTGATAAACCCGTTTCTCCAAAAACATTGGATTCTTCTCTGGTTTACCAATTCCATAGGTTGGTATGATTACTTTCTCGTTCCAGGCACAAACCTCCCCCTTCGCTACTGAAGTGGAAATAAACGAGGTATTCTTAGTAAAATTGGACATAACATTCGTATTTGGTGCCCGAAAAAGGCACCATTAATTATTCAGATAATTCTATTTCAGAAAGTTAAAAAACTAAGAAACTGTTTAAGATTTAAATTTATGGCCAAAATCAAAAAATATACCCCAGCCCTAAAGGGTGATTTTTTGATTTTTCGGACTCCCTTCAGGGTTCGGGGTAAACCGAAAAATCAAAATGAGTAAAATTTAAACAGTTTCTAATACAAAATGGTCTTTATTTGTTTGGGATCCATCTTTACTGGGAAGATGTCTTTCGCAAGCACATCCCCGTCAAAAGCATTTCCGCTTACTTCAACATTTAAACAGGCTTCAAACGTTAAACAATTTTTACGGGTATGAAAAGGTTCATATTGATGAGACCGGGCAATCAGATTTCGGCGAAACCGAATTCCATCAACTGACAAAGCATACAATACAGGATAATCGAACGCATTGAAGGTGTTTTTTTCGATGGTGATATTGCGGTGATAGGTTTTCAGAGAATCAACTGCCGGAATTATCGGATCAATGCTGATAATTGCTTCGCAAAACTGATACATGGAAGTCATGCAGGCATCTTTAAAGATGTTGTTGCTAATGGTTACATCTGTTACTGCACCCGATTCGTACCAACCGTTGGCATCACCCGAAATCAGGATCGCCGATCCGCTTGATTCAAATTCGTTGTGATCAATCAACACTTTTCCCGGAGTAGTAACCAAAAGTCCACGAGCCCGGCAACTTCCAAATTTGCAATTCTGGACAGTCAGATCTGGTGACCAGGTCAGGTTTTCAAGAGCATCGCCCACTTCTATTCCAGCTGGTATCGGATTCTTAAATTCAACAATAAACTCATCGCGATTCTGTTTTTCGAAGCTTTTCAACTCTCCTTTAGCCAGAGTTTGCATGCTTTGGTTTTCAATAAATCCAATAGTATCATTGGCATGTCCCCAGTTCATTCCGGTACTTTGTTCGTGCATAAACCGACACTTTAACTTCTGATCGCTGATTTTCTCGGTAATCTTCACACTGGTTCCATGCACATTAATCGGATCATCCATCAAACCGCCAAATTCGCACTTGTCAATAAACACACGACCAGCACAGTTCGACACATGAAATCCGTCGTCATGTCCGCTGAGGTAACGATTCTTTGCTGCATTCGGAATAAATTTAACATTGGTATAAGTCAGATTCCGGGTAAACTGAGCTAATACACCTAAGCCAGCACAATGATAAACATTGATATTTTCGAGGCTCACGTTGCTGCTCTCCTGAATGAAAATTCCGGCATGATCGCGTTTGCTATGACGCAGAATCAGGTAATTTCCAACGGCCGGAGTCCGTGTAAACTCACCAATCAGTCGTACCGTTCCGGGTTTTAGTTCTTCTACAAAATATTTGCTCCAGTCGCCACGAACACAACCGGCATCACCAGTTCCGGCTGCAATTCGGTGTGTTTCGGCTTCGTATTCCATAAACCAGCGCGATTCAGCTTTCCAGTTTTCGCCAACAAAAATCAATTTTTTGTCGGTAATCTCATAAGGAAACTGTTTCGTATCTATTTCCAAATCAATGTTCTTTGGTGTGGCTGCCAACACTTTTCCTTGTGCAGTAAGCGGAATATCCCAATCGATGTTTACATTTTTAATCACCACATTCTCGCTCCGATCAACAGAAATCGGCTGCATGGCTCCGTGAAAAACAAAATCGGCACCTTCTCCCTCGATGGTCAGTCCTTTACATCCTTCGATCAGGATAGCAAGCTTTTTAGGAGCATCGTTAGTGGTATTCGACTCAAAATATTCTTTAGTAAAAGTCGAGTCCGGCCAAAAATCGTAACGTCCCTTTTCGAATTTCAATACCGCATTTGGACTTTTTTTACATTCGTCGATTGCCTTAATTATAGCCGGAATCGCGTTTTCTTTACTGTCAGGCTTTAAGCCATAATCACTAACATTGACCGTTACTGATTTTTTACCACAGGCCGCAAGAATAAAAATCAGTGAAAACAACCAAATTACAGATTTCATAATAATTAACTTTAGTCTTTTATAATTCTCAAAAGTTCGATCAATAAATTACCGGAACAAGAATCAATTTCACCATCTTCGAACCACCTACTTCCTTTCCGGTTTTGTTTGTTCGTATCGACAAATTTAACAAATAATTCGCCGATCAATCCATTCTGAGTTTTCAAACTCATTGCCATTTCAGTTCCGATCCTGGTCATTCCATCCTTATAGTCACCGACATCGGTACAACAAACTGGGGCCGATTTATTTTTTACAAATTTTTACCATTACCACCCCCTGTGCCGGAACCTGAGCGCTAAACGTCTGATTGTATTTGCCCAAATCTTTCTGGTGCCAAAGATCGCGCACCAACTGTTTGCCCGAAAGTTTCAATTCCGACCAGTTAACCTCAACCTCAGCGGCATTCTTTCCGCGGTTAAATAAACCAACGGCAAGTGAACCATCCACCAGATTTTTCACCAGCAAAAAATGGTCTTTTGTTTTCTGAATCGCATATCCACATTCGCCCAGCGGATCTTGATTTACTTCAATTACTTCAGGATTACAAAGAACATTGATGGTAAATTCATCCAGTTTCGACATGTCGCCACTGTAAATTAGCGGAGCTGCAATCAAACTCCATAACGACATGTAAGCATATTGCATAGTTGGCGGCATCGGGGTAAGTTCGGGGATTCCCATTTTATTGGCATTGCCAATCCAGCCAATCTGTATATAATCCGGATCGTTCCATTCGCCAGGTTTATTGTATTTCCCAATTTTTACATTATTTAAAGCCACATCAAAAATACGGTCGAGTTCGAAACCCAAATCGCCCGAAGTACGCCAGCATTGACCACCAATTTCACCGCCCCATTTCCATACATCGCTCATTCCATACTGACAAAGATTAAAAACCATGTCGCGATCAAGTGTTTTCAGGATAGCACCCATTTGGCGGTAAGGTTTTTGATCGCCTTCGACTGTTGGTGCACCTTTACCCCAGCTTGGAATGTTTGGATCATCCTTGCTTCCTCCATTGGCAATGTGGCTGTAACTACACCAGTCGTATTTCAGGAAATCGAATCCCCATGCAGCGAACTGTTTGGCATCCTGTTCTTCGTGCCCGAAAGCACCAACAAAACCGCCACAGGTTAATGTGCCAGGAGAGGTATAAATGCCGGCTTTTAATCCTTTGGCGTGAATATAATCAGTCAGCCCATTCATATCAGGAAAATGTTTATTCGGAACAATATTTCCACGGTCATCTCGCAGCGGACCAACACGCAACGGATCATTACTTTTGGGTGCGTTCATCCAGCAATCGTCGATATTTACATACTGGTATCCAACATCGGCCATGCCACTCGAAATCATAACATCGGCAGCTTCGCGCATCATTTTATCTGTAATCCGGTTGTAGTGTGCATACCAGTGATTCCATCCCATCGGAGGAGTAAGTGCCAGCTTATCGCCCGACACAATTTTGAAATCTCTTTTGGCTTTTCCTTTCGAATTGCTTGCCTGAATTAATATTTTGTATTCTCCTTGCGGTGGAGTTGTTCCGGTTATGATTCCATTTGCAGCATCAAGTTTTAACCCGGCAGGTAATCCTTTAACCGAAAATTGAATCGGGCGTTCTCCCTGACAGGGAATCCGGTAAATAAACGGATGCCCCGGACGACCACCATACACCAATGGACCATTGATCCGAGGTTGAGGTTTGGGAGCGGGAGTGTAAATTTCCGGCGTTCCTTCGATTGAATAATTATCATTTTTGTTACCATACGATGTTTCTGGTAGCGTTACTAAAAACGACGAAACGGCCAGCATTAATAAGCAAATGGTTCTTCCTGATTTCATTGTCGGGTTTACGTTTAGGGTTTGTCGATTGTGAATTATTTGAACAAATGTTTAAGCTGCTCCACTTTCAGGTCTGTTGAAGGGTTAAAGCTATTTCCACTCATGTATTTTTTAAGGCTGAGGAGCAATTGTTGTGCTTCAGGGCGTTTATCCAAATCTGTCACGAAATCAATGCCAGATATCAGAATTTTACCTTTCCCAACTTTGGCTTCAAAGAGCAAAGTGAGTGGACGGTTGGTGAACCAGTCGTCGATAACCCGCACAATCGGTTTAATCTCTTTAGGGAAAGTAGTCAGATTAATAGCTCCAGAATGGCTCATGGCATCCCACCACTGGTAATTACTGTAATATTCGGTTGGGAATTCGGTTAATGACGGATGTTTCGGATTGCACAAAATACCTAGGGTATGCGGTGCTTGTCCGCTGGTCCATGCGGTGTTCCAGAAAATGCTGGAGAATCCTATCTTAATGTCGCCTCCCATTTCATTCGAAAGCGATCCCTTTTTCAGGGTAAGTAGAACAGAACCTCCATTTTTAAGATATTCTTCGGCTTGGGTATCCAGATTCTGAACAATACGGATTTTTTCTTCACCGGGAATTGTTGCTTTTTTCGCCGGATAAACCCAAAAATCCCAGCTGTTGCTTAGTCCATTGACCGAAACTTCAAGGGTAAGTTTTTCAGGATTTGAAATCGTTGTCAACGGGAAAGAGATATTTCCTAACGAGAAACAATTTCCAAGCGGAATATCGATTTTTGAAAGTTTTCCGCGTTGAATTGCCCGCCCGTTTTTCCCTTTAATTTTCCATTCCGGAGTGCAGGTTTTTATTGGAGCATCGCCGTAATGAGCGACTTCAACCGAAGCTTCGAACGTTTCGTTATCGGTAAATATCAGTTTTTTCATGCGAGCCAAGGGAACGGTGCTGTTGCAGAATCGTTTGTATTCGGCTGGCGAAATGTAGCCTTTCTCGCCCCAGAACGGATCGAGAACTCCAACCAAGGCCGTTCCCTGGCCGGGAAAGTCGTGTAGATCGAGCAACTGGAAACCTCCAAAATCTTTGGTGCGTAAAGCCGCTTCAATGTCAACCTTATAACACAGTGCCTGTAATTTTCCGGAGGCCAATAAAAAGCTATCAGCCAGTTGTGCCATACCATGTTCGTTCAGCGTCTCCTGAAAAATTTCAAAATTACGGGCTTTCAGTACACCGTCGTATTTAGGTATTTCTTTGAAATTCGGATACACACACCACTGACCAATTTCGTGACTGACAATCGGCTGCGGAAATTTATTGTTGTACACCGACCAGTCGTAATCAGTTCTCGGA
>Ga0302286_10000453_pt1 | contig 33636 bp, 30 predicted proteins | sample III_Fen_E2_3_FD_198765 | JGI IMG/M metagenome (GOLD analysis project Ga0302286, IMG submission 198765) | Peat permafrost microbial communities from Stordalen Mire near Abisko, Sweden - III_Fen_E2_3 | ecosystem: Environmental > Terrestrial > Soil > Wetlands > Permafrost | place: Sweden: Abisko...
CGGTACGAATTATATTCGAACATGATTCGAATATGATTCGAATTATATACGAATATAATACGACAGAGGTACGATACGTGTACGACAATGAATAGGATCATTCTTGGCGCGTATGCATCCTGTCTGCGGTACTTTTGATCATGTATATATTGTAATTGATTACATTCCTTTATTGTGGATTTCACTCCTGATAGATCCGAACGGAATCTTGAAACTGAAAGCGGATAATTTTAAGTATTTTTGTTTGTGCCTCACACCTAAAACTGTGCCATGCTTAACGGAAATTACAAGGTTCTTTATCAGCAACTCAGTTCGGTCATCGATCCGAAGAGAATCTTTCACGATCCGTTGCATACCCTTGCTTTTGGAAGCGATGCCAGCTTTTACCGGTTAATCCCGCAGCTGGTCATCAAGGCCAAAAATGAAGCCGAGGTTTCGCTCATTCTTCAGGAAAGCTCCAGACTAAACCTTCCGGTGACTTTTCGGGCGGCGGGAACCAGCCTTTCAGGTCAGGCCATTTCGGAATCCATCCTGGTTATTGCAGGCAATCAATGGAAGAACTATCAGATCGCAAAGGACGGGCTGAAAATCAGACTGCAACCCGGTTTGACCGGGGGAAGGGTGAATGCCTTGCTTGCTCCTTATGCCCGAAAGATTGGGCCAGATCCGGCATCCATTAATGCGGCCATGATCGGGGGTATAGCTGCCAACAATGCCAGCGGAATGTGTTGCGGAATCGCAGATAATTCATATCAAACCATGGAAAGCATGCGGATCATCTTCGCGGATGGTTCGTTGCTCGATACATCTGACCCGGTAAGCAAAGAATTATTTGGGCAATCTCACCCGGAGCTGATTCAGGGTATCACAGAAATGGCCGCATCAGTAAAATTCAATGTAGAGTTGGCCAAACGGATTGCTGTTAAGTTTAAAATGAAAAACACGACCGGGTACAGTCTTAATGCACTCATTGATTTTTCGGACCCTTTCGAGGTGATCAGTCACCTGATGATAGGTTCGGAAGGAACACTGGGTTTTATTTCCGAAATCAGCTATAATACGGTGGTGGAACACCCGTTCAGGGCCAGTTCGCTGATGGTTTTCCCGGATATTGAGAATGCCTGCAACGCAGTTTCTTTATTGAAAACAGCTCCTGTTGCAGCGGTGGAACTGATGGATCGGGCAGGCCTGAGATCGGTGGAGGATCATGCCGGGATGCCCAAATACCTGAAGACACTCAGCCCCACGGCCTGCGCACTTTTGGTCGAAACACGCTCAATGCTAAAAGAAGAACTGGATCAACAGATTGCCGAGATTCTGGAATCAGTTAAGGTTATTCCTTCAGAAATACCTGTTCGCTTTACTTCCATTGCTTCGGAATATGAACTGCTCTGGAAAATCCGCAAGGGACTTTTCCCTTCAGTGGGAGCTATGCGGAAGACAGGTACAACAGTGATCATTGAAGATGTAGCCTTCCCAGTTCCCCGCCTGGCTGAGGCTACCCATGACCTGCACCGTCTGTTTGAGAAATGGGGCTATCACGAGGCGGTGATTTTTGGCCACGCCCTGGAAGGGAACCTGCATTTTGTATTCACACAGGACTTCGGATCGCAGAGCGAGATCGACCGGTACAGCCACTTTATGTCTGAAGTGTCAGAAATGGTGGTTTCAAAATACGATGGTTCGCTCAAGGCCGAGCACGGTACGGGCCGGAACATGGCGCCTTTTGTGGAAATGGAGTGGGGCAGGGAAGCCTACGAACTGATGAAGCGCATCAAGAAATTGTTCGATCCGAACAACCTGCTAAATCCGGGAGTGATTCTAAACAACGATCCTGAGATTCATTTGAAGAACCTGAAGCCCATACCGGCTGCCAGCGATAAGATCGACCAATGCATCGAATGCGGATTTTGTGAACCGAGCTGTGTCTCGGCCGAATTAACCCTAACCCCGAGGCAACGGATAGTGGTTTACCGCGAAATGGCTCGGCTGGGGAGGAGCGGACATGAACCACATATTTTAGCTTCCCTTTCAGGAGCGTACCGATATGAGGGCAACGAGACGTGCGCCACAGACGGTTTGTGTGCCGTGGCGTGCCCGGTAAATATTGACACTGGAAAACTGATCAAAAGCCTTCGGGCTGAAGAAATTGGCTCCCGACAGAAAAGTGCACTTTGGATTGCCAATCACATGGGATGGGTTACGGCAACTGTTCGAACCGCGCTTTCGGTCGTCGGATTCTTTCACTCACTACTTGGTACTTCAATAATGAAAGGCATATCGGGAGGATTGCGAAAGATTTCAGGGAACAGGATACCGCTTTGGAATCCGTACATGCCGCTTGGGGCAAAGACAATAAAGCCTTTGCAGGTACAGAATACCAAAATGGAAAAAAAAGTGGTTTATTTTCCTTCGTGCATTAATCGTTCGATGGGCGTGTCGAAAGAGCATCGGGGAGAGAAGCAACTTTCGGAAAAGATGCTGGAACTTCTGAACAAGGGTGGATTTGAAGTCATTTATCCTGAATCCATGAACCGATTATGCTGCGGAATGGCTTTCTCCAGCAAAGGATATACCGAGGCCGGAAACAGAAAATCGAATGAACTGGAAGCGGCTCTGCTGAAGTCCAGTGAACAGGGTAAATACCCCATTCTCTGTGACATGAGTCCCTGCCTTTATACCATGAAGGACCATATGGGGGAACGTTTGAAACTCTATGAACCGGTGGAGTTTATGCTGGAATTCCTTTTGCCTGAGCTTGAAATCCTGCCTTTGCAGGAACCCATTACTGTTTTCCCGGTTTGCAGCCTGAAGAAGATGGGCCTGGAAGATAAATTGAAAGAGCTGGCTGAGAAATGTGCGGTAAAGGTTATCATCCCCGAAGCCAACTGCTGCGGCTTTGCAGGTGACCGTGGGTTTACCTTTCCCGAGCTCAATGAACATGGTTTGCACGACCTGAAAAGCCAGTTACCTGAAGGGATCCGATACGGCTATTCCACCAGCCGTACCTGCGAAATAGGACTTAGCCTTCACTCCGGAATTTCGTACCAATCTATCGTTTACCTTGTGGATCGGGTGAGCAAACCAAGGAAACGATTGGAATTGGAGTAAAGCGGAAACAATGGAAATGGGGTACTTACCGGTTGACTCACAGTCAAACGGTGAGAATATGTTACGCAAAACATACCATCTGGACGCAAAATTCACCAATATATTGGATTATAGGCCTATTGTATTTACATTTATGGAATAAATGTAGAATCGATGGGTTTAATTGCGTAAAGTGAGCATATCATCCACACAATCTAACCTGGAACCTCAATTTGACTGTCAGAATGTATATGTGAATATCATTTTGTGTATTGGTTTCTATCCAGGTACACCTTACATTTGATTCAAACTGGCGGTTTAGTATAAACGAAATTTCAGATGGATGTATAATATTTGAAAGATCGTTCTCACTTTAGCAGAATAACTTAACGAGATCGCTTAAACCTATAAACCTATGAAAAACATTGTAGAATATTCTTTAAAGATTGCCATTGGTTGTTTTTTGTTCATCACCCTCACTTTTAGCACCCAGGCACAAAAGCAACTGAATAGCACTGATTTTAAAAACCCTCCCAGTGGGGTAAAAGTACATACCTGGTGGCATTGGCTGGACGGGAATATTACTAAAGAAGGCATTACCAAAGACCTGGAAGCCATGCATGAGCAGGGAATCGTTCGGGCAACCATTTTGAATGTGGGTTTATTTGGTAACAGGGATTTTGGCGTCAAAAAGGTTAATTTCAATACCCCTGAGTGGTTTGACATGTTTCAGTGGGCTTTAAAGGAAGCAAACCGATTGGGAATAACCATCGGGGCGCACAACTGTGATGGCTGGAGCACCAGCGGTGGTCCATGGATTACACCTGAGATGTCGATGAAACAATATGTCTGGACAAAGACCATTGTGAACGCATCGCAACCTGGGATATTAAAATTGAAGCGACCATACGCCAATCAGAATTATTATAAGGATGAGGTAGTTGTTGCAATTAAAAGCGCCAATCCATCAAACTCTTTTCAAATTGCCGCACCGGATGTCGTATTAAACGATACTAAAAGCGCGGATTTTATCTCTGATGGATGTACTTCAAGCGGGGCTACAGTTGGTAAAGGAGACAAAATTACCTTCAAGTTTAAAGATGCGTATACTGCAGAGAAAATAACGATTCTGCCACGCATGACATTTATGTGGGGCAATCCGGGCGAGTCTACTTCAACTTACAGCATTTCCTCCTCCGATGATGGGATCAGCTACACCAAAATAGCAGGGTTTACCATTAACGGTTTAAATCAGATGACTCCCATTTCGTTTAAGAAGACTACTGCCAAATTCTTTCAGTTAGCTTTAATTGAAACTAAAGCTATGGATGGCGGGAATCCTCTCACTATTGCTGAATGTGAACTTTTACCTGAGGGTGAAAAACCTCTATTTGCTTCGGAAGTTGAATATTTATCAGAGAAAACAGGGAATGTTAAGGCTGCCAGTGAAGCAGTTTTTTACAGTCCATACAATGCTTCAGCTTCAAACAATGTAAAAGAGGTCATCGATATTACCTCAAAGATGAGCCCTGATGGAACTTTGAACTGGAAGCCCATAGAAGGAAACTGGACGGTCATCCGTTTTGGCTATACCACTACCGGGGCGGTCAATTCACCTTCCACTGCCAGTGGAAGAGGACTGGAGTGTGACAAAATGGATACCGTTGCCTTGAATCTTCATTTTAAAAGCTTCCCAATAAAACTGATTGAAAAGGCAGGTTCGTTCGCCGGAAACACTTTCAAGTTTATGCTGATTGACAGTTGGGAAGCAGGTTACCAAAATTGGACAGGTCGTATGATGAAGGAATTTGAAAAACGCAGGGGATATTCCCTGACCTCATACATCCCGGTACTTTGTGGCGAAAGTTCGGGGAATGTTGATGTCGATGAAGCGGTATTGTTTGATTTCCGTAAAACCATTGCCGATCTGGTTGAGAATAATTATTACAAACACTTCGGGGAACTGTTACACCAGCACAAGATCGAATTTGATGCTGAAGTCATTTACGGGAATGAGAATTATCCCCCTCTGGATATTCTCAAAACTACACAATACGTTGATTTACCCATGTTTGAATTCTGGTCTTCAACGGATGATCAACGTAACCTAAGCTATACTCCGGTAACTGGTGTAGAATTGAATATGCCTTCCTGTGCCGCTATCGGTTACGACAAACCAGTTATGGCATCTGAAGCATACACCGGTATGGCGCATTACAGTGAAACACCTGCAGGATTGAAACCATTCGGAGACAGGGCCTTTTGTGCAGGCATCAATCAAATGATCCTGCACAGTTATGTGCATCAGCCAACAGATAACAAGCCTGGCATGACCCTTGGACAGTTTGGTTCACATTTTAACAGGAATAACAGTACCTGGCCCTATATTTCAGGATGGCTTACTTACCAGTCGCGTATTCAGGATGTCCTGCAACAGGGTGTTGCCAGTCATGACGTCTTGTATTATCTCGGTGACCAATTGCCCCAGTATTTATCATACAACCAATCAAACAATCTGCCTTTTGGCTACATGTTTAACTCTTGTAATCTGGATATTCTAAAGAACAGGATCAAGGTTGCAGACCGTAAAATGGTTTTAAACGGAAAAGTCGCCTATTCCCTGTTAAGCTTGTCTCCTCATGCAACTTTAAACCTGGAGACCTTAAAACGAATAGAAGAACTTGTTAAAGAAGGCATCATCGTGTATGCCCCAAGACCCCTTCAGATGTTATCTTTAAGCGATATCAAAAACAATAAAAAGACCTTTACCGACCTGGTAGATAAACTATGGGGGAAAATCGATGGTAAAACCATAACCTCCAACAGCTATGCAAAAGGAAAAGTATATTGGGGCTTACCAATTGCTGAAGTACTGATGGCTGAAAACATCATTCCTGATATTGCTACTCAAATGGATGATACTAAAAACCTTTTGTTTATTCATAAAAAGGTGGAAGGGAACGATGTTTATTTTGTAATGAATCAGCAGAATCGGATAATTCAGCGGGAACTGTCATTTCATGTTACAGGAAAGACTCCCGAACTATGGGATCCTGAAAATGGAAATACGATGAAGCCTGCAATCTATACGACCAATGAAAATTACACCACATTACCGGTTAATCTGAAACCTTATCAATCCATGCTCTTTGTATTTAGAAACGAAAAGCCGGTACAGTTTATTCAAAGTGTTATCAAGAACGGAAATCAGCTGTTTCCTGCCAAAGATCCAGCCAATGCACAGGCAGTTCCATGTATTGTTTGGGAGAACAATTCATTTGTAGCTGTTTCAAAAACAGAAGGTGAATTTGAACTGACCACTAACCTGAAGAAAAACTATATTTTAAAGTCTGCAAAGGAAAAGGAGTTTATGCTGAACGATTATTCAGGCCAAATTACGTTTGAACCCGGATATTCAGCCACTATCCGGCCTGTTGAGTTTACAAAGCTATCGTGGTTAAGCGAATCGGAGAATCCTGATGTGAAATATTTCTCGGGCACAGCTAAATATGTACTTTCATTTACCTTTCCAGTCGATCAACTCCTGGCAGCAGATTCAGTAATCTTCGATCTGGGTGAATTTGAATCCACTGCAGTGGTTAAATTAAACGAGACAAGCCTGGGAAGTCTTTGGAAAACTGGAACAGCTATTCCTGTAAAAGGAATATTGAAGACCAAAAACGTATTGGAAGTCTCCGTTGCCAGTATATACCGAAACCGCTTTATCGGTGATTTTATACAGTATGGCAAAGTTCAGAATCTTTGGACTTCATCACCGATCTCGGATTTCCTGAACAAGGATCTATCGTTAAAACCTTCCGGCTTAAAGGGACCCATGAGAATTGTGGTTGTCAGCAAACAGATAATTAAATAAAAGACAGGGGAAAGTCATTGGTCATTAGCAAACCATAATAAGAGCAACTAGCCCAATGACTGATGACTTTTCCCTTTATTTTACAAAACATTAGTTATACATCAATCAGCTTCCTAATTCCTGAAAAATATATTACCCCACCGGATTATCTCTCGAGGAAATTTCCAACTCAGTATCCTGGTTCTTCTTTGAACTTATCTTTGGTATTTTGGTTTATAAGGATTGGTTGATGAGTGGATTAAGTATTTGTGATCTGAAAAGTTATTTCTATGACAATAACTGGTATGAATCCTAAGGTAGATTTTTATTTTAGCAAAGCCACAAAGTGGCAGGAAGAATTCGAGAAATTGAGAATGATCATTCTTGATTGTGGGCTGACCGAAGAATTGAAGTGGGGTTGTCCTTGTTACACATTTCAGCAAAGCAATATCGTTTTAATCCATGGATTTAAAGAATACTGTGCACTTCTGTTTTTCAAAGGTGCTTTATTACAGGATCCCAATGGTATACTAATCCAACAAACCAAGAATGTACAGGCTGGGCGCCAGATCCGGTTTACTGCTATTGGGGAAATTGTCAAGATGGAACCCATTCTGAAAGCCTATGTTTATGAAGCCATTGAAGTGGAAAAGGCCGGCTTGGAGGTAGAATTTAAAAAGCCTGCAGAATTCAAGTTGGCAGAAGAATTTCAAAATATCCTGGATGAAATGCCTGAGTTGAAAATTGCTTTTTACGCTTTAACACCGGGAAGACAAAGGGCATACCTTCTTCATTTTTCTGAACCCAAACAATCCAAAACACGACAGACACGGGTTGAGAAATGTGTTCAGCAAATCCTCAATGGGAAGGGATTAAATGATTAATATGAATTCTGCTAAAATCCAGATCACTGTAAGGCTTTCCTTCGGGAATTCGCTGAGGATGTCCTATTGCGACAATACTAAGTATCCTGAAATATTCAGGAATGTCTAATATTTCGCGGAGGTAAGTTTCGCTTGTTTTTTCTTCGTAATAATTACGACCACGGATTTGTATCCAACAACTTCCAAGGCCAATAGAGTGGGCGGTGAGTTGCAACAGTATAGAGGCTATGGAGCAATCCTCGGTCCAGGCACCCGTCTTGCTTTTATTGGACAGCACGACAACAGCCAGTGGTGCAGTGTCAAAAGATGATGCTCCGGAAGGTCTGCAATGATAGAGTTTTTCAATAAGGATCTGATCATCAATGAAAATAAACTCACAGGCATTAGAATTTTTTGAACTTGGCGAACGAAGTACCGTTTCTTTTAACAGATTCAGTAGTTCAGGTTCAACGGCTTGTTCTGTGAATTTGCGGACGCTTCGGCGTGTTCGTAACAGATCGATCATCAAATGATTGTTTAAATGTTTGATACAAAGCAAAAAAAAGGATTTCTTTCAGGCAATAATTTGGGTCGATCCTTCATCTGTAACCAAAAGATTTAATATTCGTTTAGTAATGGATGATACAAAATTGTTGTAGATAATCTTTCAAAAGAAGTGTGTTCAAGGTTGATGAACGCAAGGCAATATGCATATCCGGACGAACGAAGTAATAGCTGGAGTTCTTTATCCCCATTTTTCTATAAAATTCCTGATTATCAGGTAGATTTGGAATAAGCATTACTGCCAGTTGATAATTTTCAGCAATTACCTTGATTTCGTCAGTTATGTCTGGTGCGAATACCAGCAGATTAAAACGTATAGGATCCAATATCTTGAAGGTATTGGTTTTTAACTTGTTAATATGGCATTCGAACCAGGGCAGGCGATCCCCTGGTCTGGGTGAATCTTTTAAGAAATCAGCTTTCGCAGAACTAAGGGATAAACTGCTCTTCCGGTAGTGAATGCCAATCTGTGAAATGGACTTAAAAAACTGTTGACGTATACTTCTTTTTTCCATGAAAGGGAATAGTACTTTCAGGGTTACCTTCAGTACCTGCAAGCGGAAGAATTTTACCAGCGCGTTATTGCTTGTAACCATCCTGAATACGATGTCGGCATACTGAGCAAAGCCTTTTGATATGCCTGAGCGCTCGCTGGAATAAGTATCCAAAAGTTCAACTTTGGCCTTGTGTTTGATTACAAAAGCCAGTTTCCATGCCAGGTTGAAGGCATCCTGTAATCCGGTATTCATGCCCTGTGCTCCAACCGGGGAATTGACATGGGCAGCATCTCCTATGAGAAAGCAGTTTTGAAGGCGAACGGAACCTGCATACTTTTGATGGGAATGAGCAACTGAAAACCATTCATGATCCTGAAAGGTGAATATAATCCCTGTTTGAGAGTGAAAGTTTTCTTCTATGTGACTGAATGTTATGTTCCCCAATTTCACTAATTCTTCGGGAATATTTCCGTCAATTCTCCATCTGGAACTTTGGAGGGGAAAAAAGCCGGATACCGAATTCCTTGAAAAGACAAAACTTATTTCGTTTGGTGACAGTTCCGTTTCTGCTTTGCAATCAAGAATGAAAATGGGGTTCGAATAAGTTTTACCTGTAAAGGGAATGTTCAGGAAATCGCGGATTGTACTGCTTGTCCCATCCGCTGCGATTATATATTTTGATCTTATTGTACTTTCAGAACCATTGGGAGAAATTAAGACAGAAGATACTCCTTCTGAATCCTGAATAAAACTCTTAAACAGAATACCTCTTTCTACCAGATATCCCTGTTCAGAAATAAACTTCAGTAATAACTTTTCGGTTCTTGATTGTTCCAGCATGAGAAGAAAAGGAAACTTTGAAAGGTTTTCCCCGAGTTTATTTAGGATTGTGCTTGCTATCGCTTTCCCGTTGTATATTACATTGACTTTACCTGCCACGATTCCTTCCGATATAGCTTCCTGTGCAATTCCCATCTGTTCAAAGATCTCCAGACTGCGTGCCTGAAGAATCAATGCACCAGAATTGTTGGACGGAGAGTCCTTCTTATCGATGATGCGAAACGAAACCTTATGCATTGCCAGTTGACAGGCCAGCATTAGCCCAGACGTTCCGGCCCCGATAATCAGAACATCGGTTAAATTATCCTTCAATTGATTCATTCGTTTCTGTTTTTGCAACGATCAGAAAACGAAATATTCGTTCTTTGCTTAAGGAGTAATTCGGGATATTTGCTTTTTTAAGTAAGCTGATCAATTCATCATATTTAAAGCCCCGAAGAACAGATACTGGGCCATCGTTTTTAGCAAGAGGAGTTCCATTAAGCAGTCGTGGAAAGAGCCAGGCGGAATAGTAAGCCAGCCAATAACGATGCAAATCATTAATAATAAAACCTGTCCGGATATGTTGCCTGAAATGAATGAATAATTCCTTTAGCTGTTCATCGCTTAGATGATGGCAGAACAAGGAGCAATGAACGATATCGATGGATTCAGTTTTATGAATATATTCGCGGTAACCTGATGCTGTGCCTGAGATTTCGGGATAATCAGAGCAATGAATTTTGAAATATTCAATGACAATGGGATTTATGTCTACGCCCGTTAATCTTAGCTTGTAATTATTCTGCCGGGCCCAAACTGCCATTGCCTTTAATGAATCACCGCCACCGCATCCCAGATCAACCACATGATAGGTTTTGTGATGATTGGTTACTAATTGTTTGACGCCTTTTAAGGACGTGGCATGCCCTCCGGTTGTACGGTTTAGAATGTCAAGTTCTTTGAGGTTTTTAAATAGCAATTCATTAGAACTGTTGAACTCATCGAGCAATTCCTTTTCGCCGGAACGATATGTGAATTTATTCGGCATAGGTAAAAAGCGAGGTTTCAATGCTTATTCCGGGACCAAACCCAATGGAGAAAATCGTATCACCGGATTTATTCTCAGCCGTCATTATTTCATTCAGTACGAACAAAATGGTCGGTGAGGACATATTACCATATTCATCCAACACTTTGTAGGAGTATTTTAAATCAGCTTTATTAAGTTGTAACTTCTCTTTGATAGTATCAAGTATTTTCTTGCCTCCCGGATGAATGGCCCATTTGGCAATGGTTTCGGAGGTAATGTTTAATTTTTTACCAGCTCCCGAAAAGATTTCATCCACATGATCTCCAATGAAATCAGGAATTTTAGCATCCAATACCATTTCAAAATTTAGCGGAGCGATATTCCAACCCATTAAATCTTTACCCTTGGATAAAAGAAGGGAGTAAAAACCATTGATTGTCATTCCCTTCAGATGGTTTTTCTTTGCATCAGCATCAGAAACAATCATTACGGCAGCAGCTCCATCGCCAAAGATCGTATTCGATAATAAATTGTCGTGATCATTCTTCGGCTGGAAGTGCAACGTGCAAAGTTCAACGCAAACAATCATCACTTTGGCATTTTCATCGGTCCGGGCTATCATGTCACCCAGTTTTAAGGCCGGAAAGGCGGCATTACAGCCCATAAAGTTAACGGACGTATGAAAGATATCATCAGGCAGATTCAATTGCTCCATGATTACCGTATCGATACCTGGAGCATATAGACCGGTGCAGGTAACCGTGATCAGATGTGTAATTCCGAATCCGGCAACCGTGGTATTTAATTTTTCAAGTGAATTCTGAATTGCTTCGATAGCCAATGAAACGGCTTTCCCTTTAAATATATTCATTCGTTGATCAACTGGGGGTGCAATTTGATTTCCACCAAAAATATTCAGTTCCGGTTTGCTGTTGCCAAAATCGGACAGTACTGAATAACGGGTAGTTATTCCGCTTTTGTTGAATAATATATTAAGCTTCCGTGAAGTAGTCGGATCATTATAGGCTTCATCCATAAAATCGAAAATAGTACTCTGTTTCGTACCGTAACCCGGGACAGCTGTTCCGATGGAAATAATTTTACTCATTGTTAAAACCAGGTATAATGATTATTCAAAATAAGAATCAGAAAGTAGGCATTCATGCAGACAGATGTCAACAGGTTCATAGTCATCGTGTTCTCGAAATTCGCATTTTCCGTATCTTTTCGGACATTGTTGAACCAAACTGACATTTTTATTATTACCGGGATCATAAGTACTAGAAACAGAACCAGGTACGTCTGCTGATGCTGTAGGTTGAAATAATAGATCAGGAATGATGTGGCTATTGAAAATAAGATTGCAGAAAATATAAAGGTGCCAATATATCCCAGTTTGTAGCTGATGCTAATAACTCCATCTTTTTTATCTGCTTCGTGCTGATAAATTTGTGTGAGCGGATAAATGCTTCCAATAAAAAAGCTTGCAATACTCATACAAAGAATATGATTAAATGAGAAGAATTTCCAAACTGAAAATGAAGTAATGGCAGCGGAAGCCATTAAATAAACAAAAGCTCCCTGGAAGATAAATACTGTCAGGAAGCCTATTACTGCATATTTCTTCAACCTTAGTTTTCTGTAACTGTATGCCCTGGACATAATCACAAATATCAAAACAAACATTGAAAAGTAAACAGAAATGAAGAGACCACAAAGGATACCTAAAATATCAAGAAACAGGGTAGCATAGAATAAATTCCCAGAAACTTTTGGAGGATGTTTTAATCCGCCGATACTTGTTTCGTCTTTATCCTGGTAACTGTTGTACCCGTTACTGGCAGGAAATATGAAGAGGTGTAAAATAACAAAAGCCAGGATGGTTTTCACCCAATTGACTTCATTGGCCTGACTTAATGCGAATAAAAAAACCGGCATTAGAAAGACAGAAAACGGCAGCCTCAGATGCTTAACCGTGCTTTTGTCAAACCAGGATATAAGGTAAGGTTTTTCCATTCGTTTATTGTTCAGGCAAAATAATATCTGGATTGTTTTCTTATCCCATTATCAGGTACAATACTACTGCAAGTTAATCATTTCCCTGAAATAACTCAACAGCAGGGTATGTGCAGAAGGTCCTTCATTGAATAGCAGGTCGAGGATACTTAAATCGGGTACGAATTCAAATTTCTCCGAGAATACCTGTGTGTAGGGTTGAGGTTCGAATTGGGGGTCGCAAGTGTTTCGGTGTGCTTTTGGATTGATCTGTTCACGGAAATTCAGGCAATTCTCTGGAATCTGTTCAAAAGCTGCAGTTTGGTTAATGATCACTGGAATTTCCAGGATTTCCAGAATAACCTTTATTATTTGCTGATTGTAATCGAACAAAAATTCATGTTTCTTCCTGAAGAACTGTTCTATTTCGTCGGCATAATATTCAAAAAAAGGGGAGGAGTTATAAGCTGAAAAGATCGTCCGCCAATGATTTCGCTGCCATTCTTCGTCATAAGCAATTCGCAGGTCTTTGATTTTGATTTTACATCCACGACCTTTTTCGACGGGAACAATGAGTGAAATAGGACCATTTGCCCCTAATATAATTGTACGGTTGCGGTAAGTTTGCTTAATGAAATTCTCGTGCTGTTCCAAGTAGATGTTGGGAAAGCAAGCCAGTTTTGAGAAGTACCTGATGGGTGGGAAATAGGCTGTACTTAGCAGTATCCCGGTAGATGGTGCTGTCATTATTCGTTGAAGAATCCCCCCTTGTATTCACTTCCCATGCTGACTCCCTCAGAATTCACATCTTCATCTTTATCAGCCTCTATTTGTTCGCTCTTTTCAAGTTCAGTGACTACTTTCTTGAGTTCTTTTTTAAGTTTGATAATCCGGGGAAGCTGCATCATCATGGCCAGTAAAAAGCCAAAGATTAGTCCTGACAGCAGCACAACCACCAGAGGTACATCGGCAATTTCCCAGTGGAAGAATTTGATGTTGATTTGAATTTGGTTCTGGAAAGTGAATATAGTCAGCAGAACCGCAAGCACAAAAAATATAATGACTTTACCTGACATGGATATATAATTTTCTGATGCAAAAATAACCAAAAGCTCATATGCAAGCAAATGGATTTGATTGTTAACGTGTTGTGTTGTTGTTAAATTGTTGTTGTTCGTCTTTATAATAAGATACAACTGCTTAATGTTTATTTAATGTGATGTGAATTTTAAGCTTTTGATCGTTTAGTTCACCACTTAAAATAGAAAAGGATAATCGTTACGATTATCCTTTTCTATTTTAAACTATAGCTGGAATCAAAATGTTCAAAACCACAGAAAATTATTTTCTAATCAATTCATATTAATGAACAAACGAGAACAATCTTCCCCAGCGTATTTTATTATAGAATGGCTGGTCTTTATCAAGGGATAGCCAGATAAATACTGCCTTTCCAACGATGTGGTCTTCGGGAACAAAACCCCAGTAGCGAGAGTCGGCTGAATTGTGGCGGTTATCTCCCATCATCCAGTAATAATCCATTTTAAAGGTGTAACTGGTGGCAATGGCGCCATTGATATAAATGCTGCCGTCTTTCACTTTCAGGTCATTGTCTTCGTATACATCAATGATCCGCTGGTAAACAGGCAGGTTATCCATAGTCAGTGTAACTGTTTGTCCCTTCTTTGGGATTTCGAGCGGACCGAAATTGTCAACATTCCATTGATATTTACTGTTGAACGGGAAGATTTCCGGACTCCAGTTTCCTGCAGTTACCAGTGTTTTTTGAATCGATTTGACATTTTTCATCGCCTTAATCTTTTCTTCGCTATTCTGGGTTAAGGGGAAAAGATATTGGGTGTTCGAATATACATGGCGGTCAGCTTCCGAAATATGAAGTTGCTCGAGAGTACGTTTGTTTATTCCGGTTCCATCGGTAGTAACGATGTTATCGTATTGCATTCCGGGAAAATGTTGTTGTTCTTTACCATTCACAAAAAGCTGACCATTTTTTAGTTCAATTACATCGCCAGCAATGCCCACGCAGCGTTTGATGTAATTCTCGCGTTTATCGACAGGACGGGAGACGATATCTCCGAAAGTCTCTTTTTCCTTCCATACACGCTCGCGACCATAACTGCGAACCAATTGGTAATAGCTCTGGTTCTGAACATTTAATGCTACCGTATCGCCTTCAGGAAAATTAAACACAACAACATCGTTGTTCTTAACTTTTCCGAAACCCGCAATCCGTTTATAGGGATTTTTAATCCATTCGACATACGACTTTTGGGTTTGTGAAAAAGGCATGGTGTGATGTACAAAAGGAAATGAAAGAGGTGTGTTCGGTAGTTTTGGGCCGTAAGCAGTTTTGCTCACAAACAAGTAATCGCCAATCAGCATGGTCTTTTCCATCGAAGAAGTAGGTATGGTGTAAGCTTCGATGAAAAACATCCGGATGAAAGTAGCGGCAATCACAGCAAATATAATGGCATCAACCCACTCAACCACTTTGGTTTGTTTGCCTTCAGGAGTATTTTTCTTCTTCCAGAATGTCCAATGTACTTTTTTCGTGATATACATGTCAAAGATTACGACCAGGCCAATCAACCATAAATAGCTTTCGAGCCAGATGACCCATAACAAATAAAGCAAACCTACTACGGCAAACTTGAACCATTTACTTGAAAGTATTTCTTTCATTTTATTGAGTGTTTAAAGATTTAACAGATTATTCATTGATAAAATTCCTTTTTTCCCAAAGCTGTATTCCGCGGCCAGAACTGCTCCAAAGGCAAGTCCTTTGCGGCTTTTAGCGCAATGCGTGATTTCGATAAAGTCGACTTCCGAATCGTAATTCACGATATGTGTTCCAGGCACCTGACCTTCTCGCTCCGAAATGATACCCAGTTCATCTACCTTGATGGTTGGATGATTGACCCATGACTTCTTCTGCGGAATATTCTCCAGAATGCCTTCGGCCAGGGTAATTGCAGTGCCGCTGGGAGCATCCAGTTTCTGAGTATGATGAATTTCTTTCAGTTCAACGGTGTATTCGCTATGGCCAGCCATCAGTTCAGCAAGCTTTTTATTTAGGGCAAAGAAAATATTAACCCCTAAGCTGTAGTTGGATGCATAAAAGAACGTGCCATTCATCTCATTACATAACTGATGAACTTCGGGCAGGTGTTCAAGCCATCCTGTTGTTCCGCTGACAATAGGTATTCCGGCTTCGAAACACAGTTTATAGTTCGCAGTTGCTGACGCAGGTGTTGTAAATTCAATTGCAACATCAGCTTTCTGCAGGTTTGCAATGGTAAGATCTTCCGGATTAGTAATATCGATTTTTAGTACTATTTGGTGTCCGCGGTCGAGAGCGATTTTTTCGATCTCTTTTCCCATCTTTCCGTAACCGATTAATGCAATCTTCATTCGTAATCAATTGAGATGAAATAAAATAAGTCAGTAAGCAATGCTATTTCCAGATATGTATTGACAAAATGAAATTCATTACTGCTTGATACCCTTTCAATGGTTAAATGTTCTTAAATTTTGGTCTGCAAAGATATAAATTCAAGGTTAATAAAGTATTGCCCTTCAAAGTAATCTCAATTTTATACCTGCAATTCATTTTTCGGACTGACTTTTACTTCTCATAACTTTTTGTCCAGGGATTTATTCTGTGTACTTTCGTATTTATTAAATTTACACTGAGATGTATAAAAATCTGGTTCCAAGGGTGGCTGCCATTCACGATCTAAGCGGTTTTGGACGGTCATCACTGACCGTAATTATTCCAATACTGGCGACTATGGGGGTTCAGGTCTGTCCTTTACCTACAGCCGTACTATCTACCCACAGTGCCTTTCCTGATTTTCATTTTCGTGATTTAACAGACGATCTGGCACCAATGATTGATCATTGGAAGAAACTTTCCTTACGATTCGATGCCATATATTCAGGATATATGGGGTCGGCTAAACAAATTGACATCGTGCGGGGTTTTATTCGTGACTTTCAACATAGCGATCAACTCATTATGGTGGATCCGGTTTTAGGCGATAACGGCAAGCTTTATCATTCCTTTTCTCCGGAGATGGTTGAAAAAATGAAGGAACTGGTATGTGATGCCAATGTGATAACACCAAATCTAACAGAAGCAGCATTATTGCTTGATGAACCTTATTCCGAAAATTTATCGGAAGCTGTCTTGAAAGACTGGGTGTTGCGATTGTCTGCTTTTGGACCACAAACCGTAATTATTACCAGTGCCCCGGTCACTGATAGACGTGGAAAAACATCTGTGGTAGCCTATAACAGCACAGATAACCGTTACTGGAAAGTTGTTTGTGATTATCTTCCGGCAAGTTATCCCGGAACGGGAGATGCTTTTGCAAGTGTAATTACAGGATCGTTGATTCAGGGTGATAGTCTGCCAATTGCGATCGATCGCGCGGTTCAGTTTATTTCGATTGCTGTACGTGCAACTTTTGGATACAACTATCAGCCGTCGGAGGGGATTTTACTTGAAAAAGTATTGTCATCACTCAATGCACCGGTTCAGATAAGCAGTTATCAGTTACTTGATTAAATTTAGATGGCCGGTTCTGCTTCTGAATCCGGATTAGGAAGTTTGTTATGCATATTTATGTATTGCGTTTTTAAAGATAGATGATTATGAATAATGATATACTAAGGCTTGTCGCTACCGATCTGGATGGGACGTTTTTAAAGAATGACAAGTCGATTTCGGATGAAAACCTGGAGACACTTTATTCTCTTGGGGAAAAAGGAATCTTACGGGTCGTAGCAACGGGGCGCAATCTAAAAAAAACCATAGAAGTGATCTCAGATGATGTACCGTTCGATTATATTGTTTTTTCTTCAGGGGCGGGAGTCTACGATTGCTTGCAGAAAAAACTCATCTACTATCAGAATCTAAACCAGCAGGTTGTTCAGCAAATCGCTGATTTCCTTGTCGGCCTTGATATGAATTTCCACCTTTTCAAACCTGTACCTGAGAATTTCAATTGCTGGTTTCATCGCGGAAGTATTCCCTGCATGGAGTTCGAAAGATATTTCAATTTTCATAACTCACATGCCGAACCGATGCCACTGGACCATAAACTTGATTCCGAAGCATGTCAGTTCCTGGTTATTTTTCCCAATAATTCGGTAAATTTCAACCTGTTTAAACATGATCTGGAACATCGGTTCCAGGAGGTAAAAGTGGTCCGTACAAGTTCTCCCCTGGATACCGGATACATCTGGATGGAAATTTTTCATCGAACTGTTTCAAAAGGGAATGGCGTGAAGTTTGTATGTGATGTTTTACAAATAGACCATGAACATACTCTTGGCATTGGCAATGATTTTAATGATCTGGATTTACTTGAATTTACCAATTTTTCGTATATTGTAGAGAATGGCCCACAGGAACTGAAAGCAAGGTTTTTGCAGGCAGCATCGAATGAAGAAAGTGCATTTGCCCATGCTGTGGAAAGGTTTTTGTAGAGTCAGTCTGAAGAATTGACTGTTCTGTTTAGATGAACGCATTATCAATAACAAAAACGAAAAGCATTTAACAATGAGAAAACTACTGATTTTGCTTTGGGTGTTGAGCATTACCATTTGCTTTGGCCAGCCATTGGTTAAATTGAACGATCTGATTCCAACCGACCCAAAAGTCTCCAAAGGGGTTTTGACGAATGGAATGACCTATTATGTGAGGTCAAACAGCACCCCTAAAAACAGGGCTGACCTTTATCTGGTGGTAAAAGCAGGATCGGTTGATGAGGATGATAACCAACTTGGTTTAGCTCATTTCTGTGAACATATGGCCTTCAACGGAACAAAAAATTTCCCCAAGCATGAACTGATTAATTACCTGGAATCGTTAGGGATGGAATTTGGCCCTGAAATCAATGCATATACAGGGTTTGATGAAACGGTATACATGATAAAGGTTCCCCTCGATAGTGTTCAGTTTATGAATAAAGGATTGCAGGTACTTTATGACTGGGCTGGCCAGGTGACCGATTCAGACGATGAAATTGAAAAGGAACGTGGCGTTATTCATGAGGAATGGCGGGGTGGTCGTGGTGCTGAAGAACGTATGATGCAGAAATGGTGGCCGGTATTTTTTTATAAATCCAAATATGCTGACCGGCTTCCGATCGGGAAGATGGAAGTAGTCGACCACTGTGCTCCCGAATTGCTGCGTAAATTCCGTAATGAATGGTACCGGCCCGATCTTGAGGCCATCGTCATAGTTGGCGATTTCGACCAGCAGACTATGGTGAAACAGATTAAGGATATGTTTTCAAAAATTCCTGCAGCAAAAGATCCGAGGAAAAAACAAATGTTCAATATTCCCGATCACAAGGAAACATTAGTTTCAATTGTAAGCGATAAGGAAGCCCAATATGCTGTAGCTCAGGTTTACTACAAGCATCCGCTTGAAAAATCCAAAATCTTGGGCGACTACCGGATTAGTCTTGTTGAAGGTCTTTACAATGCCATGATCAATAACCGTCTGGCTGAACTGACACAGAAAGAGAACCCCCCTTTTATGATGGCAAATTCGGGTTACGGTGAGCTTTTTGGCCCTAGAAGTGTATACAGTTCGATTGCCGTTTGTTCGAATGGAAAGATAGAAAGTGGAATCAAGGCTGTACTTACGGAAAATGAACGGGTCTTGAAATTCGGCTTCACACAGAGTGAACTTGACAGGCAGAAAACAACCATGTTGACATCGGTTGAGATTGCCTATAATGAAAGGGATCAGCAAAAGTCCAATGAATTTGCCGAGGAATACAAACGTAATTTTTTAACTACGGAAGAACCCTTCCCGGGAATCGAAAATGAATATAACTACTACAAGGAATTTATTCCGGGTATTAAATTGGATGAAGTGAATGCATTGGCTCATAAATGGATAACCAAAGATAACCGCGTGGTTATTTTAACTGCTCCAGAAGTGGCAGGAGTAAAAATTCCCACGGAAGCTGATATCAGGAAATACCTGGAAGAGGTTGAGCAGACCCCGGTTGAACCATATGACGATAAGGTGATGAATAAACCTTTGATAAAGGCTGAACCGGTTGCGGGATCGATAACTTCAATAAGGAAAATTGAACCGGTCGATGTCGAAGAATGGACGCTCTCCAATGGTGCTAAAGTCATTGTTAAGTCAACCGATTTTAAGGACGACGAAATACTGTTCTCGGCATACAGCTTGGGGGGAAACTCACTTTACGACCTCAAGGATGATGTTTCGGCTGATTTGGCCCCATCTATTCTCGGTTTAAGTGGCCTTGGCGATTTTGATGAAGTCTCTCTGGAGAAACTCCTATCGGGAAAGGCTGTGTCTCTTAGCCCTTCGATCAGCGATTTACGTGAAGGGTTTAATGGTTCTTCCTCGGTTAAGGATGCTGAAAGCCTGTTCCAGTTGATTTACATGTATTTTGTGGGCCAACGCACTGATCAATCGGCATTTAATTCGTTTACGACACGCACTGCAGGTGTTCTGGAGAATAAAAAGACTTCGCCCGAAGCTGCTTTTCAGGATACATTTATGGTTGTTTCTTCCAATTACAGCCCGCGTAAACGCCCAATGACTGCCGAAATGCTGAAGGAAGCAGATTTAAAAAGAATCACCGAGATCAATCGTGAACGATTCAGCGACGCCAGTGACTTCAAATTTTTCTTTGTGGGGAAATTAGATAAGGATGCATTGAAACAATTGGTGGTAAAGTATCTCGCATCGATCCCCTCAACTTACAGAAATGAACACTGGAAAGATCCCGGCGTCAGGGAACCTTCAGGAATTATTGACAAAACAGTTTATAAGGGTCAGGATGCTAAAAGCATGCAATACCTGGTCTTTCATGGTGACTTTGATTATAACCGCAGAAATCTGCTGCTCATCAATGCTGTCAGCAAGATTTTGACTACCCGCCTACTCGAAATTATCAGGGAAGATAAAAGCAGCGTCTATTCCATTGATGCCAGTCCTTCGGTAGAAAAATACCCGGTTCCCAAGTATGATCTGATTATTAATTATGGAGCCGATCCTGCAAAATTGACAGAATTAAAGGAAGCCGTTTTTGCCCAGATCAAGGATATTGCAACAAAGGGACCAACGGCCGCAGATTTGCAGAAGGCCAGGGAGAAATTGCTGCGCGAACGTGAAACGAATCTGAGGGAAAACAGATACTGGCTTAGTATACTCAGTAATACATACTTCAACAGTGATGCTGATTTTAGCGAGTTTAACAAATACGAATCCATTGTGAATTCGTTTACGGTTGAGGATATTAAAACGGCGGTAAAGAAATGGTTTGATTTTGGCAATTATTACGGAGTCGCCTTAAAGCCCGAAGAAGTAAGGAAATAAGACATATATTGGCTCCTGAAGTGTCGTTTCAATCTTTAAATGGCTGATCGGTTTCAGGTTTCCTGAATAAATCTTCAGCCAGAGCCAATTGTTCCGGTTTACCCAAATCCATCCAAAGCTCCGATTGATCAGGATAAGCCATGATGGAATGGTTCCGTGCCAGTCGCAGATATAGGTCGATGATGGGGAATTTGCCTTCTTCGGTAATCAGGTCAAGCAGTTCAGGCTTAATGAGCTGAATACCGCTGAAAGCCAGCGGAGTTGCATCTGCAAACGACTCTTGTCGGCTGATACGAGTTTCACCTGTCAGGTTATTTCTCCAACCTGCAAGCTGCATCTTTTTATCGATCATCAGATATCTACTCGTTTCTCTTGACCGTACAACCAATGTTGCCAAAGCTTTATGTACCTGATGGTATTTTAAAAGTACATTCAAATTCAGGTTGCTGAATACATCCACGTTATAGATTAAAATCGGTTCATTTCCTTTCAGGAAAATACCCGCCTTTTTGAGCCCCCCTCCGGTATCCAGCAACTGACCGCTTTCATCCGAAATATGAATGTTTATTCCAAATGAGTTGTTCTCGTTTAGAAATGCGATTACTTGATCCGCAAAATGAAATACATTGATTGTAACGTCTGATATTCCAAATCGCATCAAATGTTCGATGGCATGCTGCAACAGAGGTTTCCCTGCCAGATAAACCAAAGCTTTGGGTTTATCCAAAGTATGTTCTTTAAGGCGTGTACCCAGTCCGGCCGCAAAAAGTAGTGCTTTCACTGTTTTAGTGCTGAATTTTCTCAAAAATAGACATATTTTTAATTGACGAAACTATAATTTGCATTTAAACTATTTGTTTCAACTTCAGTCTATGAAACAGGAACAGTTTTATTCACTTTAAAAAATAGACCAATGAAAAAATTAGGGGTGTTGTTTATAGTTCTTTTGTTTGCATGCGGAATTACTTTTTCACAGGAACGTGGCGGTGGTGAACGTCCATCAAAAACTATGGGACCGGGAAACCGTGGTGGTCGTCCACAGATGACTCCCGAACAAAGACTGGAAAGACAGACCAAGAGTCTGGTTGATGGACTGAAACTGGATAAGGCCCAGGAAGCTAAGGTGCTTGCGATTAATAAAAAGTACATGGACAAACAGACAATGGACTGGTCAAAAATGCGTGATGCAACAGATGAGGAACGCACCAAAATGCGTGAATCGATGCAAAAGATTCAGGCTGAAAAAGACAAAGAAATTAAAGCTGTTTTAACTGAATCTCAGATTAAGCTTTACGATGAGATGCAGAAAAAAAGAGAAGAAATGAGAAGAAATGGTCAGGGTCGTATGGGAGGACAAGGAGGCCAGGGTCAATAATATGATTTATATTGGCTTAAAAAAGAGGGACGTAAGTTCCTCTTTTTTATTTAGTGTCTGCCGCAAAACCCGATAGACCCCAACAGGCATCAAAATTGATGGGGTGTAATCACTTGAAATTTCACTCCTGGACCAATAATACTCAGGTATCGATTGGTTCTTCCATATACAGGCCAGTGAACAGGATTTAATATTATTGGAAACTTATTCGAAGATTATTAGAACACTATTCGAAGATTATTCGAATGAAATTGAACAATCAACGAATCACCTACGAATGACCTACGAATAACCTTCGAATAACGTCAAAGGAAATCGGCTCGATGAAAGCGACACTACAAGGCGTTAGTACAGTTTAATTTTGGGAAAAAGATTTTTGGCATAGAAGGGCCGGGTTCATTTTACACCCCGGAAATGAAGGCCGCCGTGTTCATAAGAGGAGATCTTGGGTGTTTTTCAGCAGACCCTATTTAGTCATATCATTCTTTAGGGCAATCATTTTTATGGCAGTAACTGCCGCTTCATCACCTTTGTTCCCAAGTCTTCCACCAGCCCGGTCACTGGCTTGCTGTTGATCGTTTGTTGTGAGCAAACCAAAAATGAAGGGTTTATTGTACTTCATATTCAGATTCGTGACTCCTTGTGTTACTCCATTGCAGATAAAATCAAAATGCCTGGTTTCGCCCTGAATAACACATCCCAAAACAATTATTGCATCGACATTCATGTATTCAGCCAGGTATTGGGCGCCGAGTGTAAGCTCAAAACTTCCGGGAACATGTTTCAGAATAATGTTTTCATCTTTCGCTCCATGCAATTTTAAGGTATCAACAGCTCCCCGTGCCAGTGCGCCTGTAATTTCATAATTCCATTCTGCAACAACGATGCCGAAACTCATTCCTGCTGCGGATGGAACTGAAGTCAGATCATATTCTGATAAATTTTTTGTTGCCATAGGATGAATTTTAAACAGATCAAAAATAAAAAATCCCCTGCAAGGAGGGGATTCAATCTATATTCTAAGGCTATAAATTAGCCGTTTGTTTTTGATTTTGCACGTGCAATATATTTATCTATGCTTCTTCCTTCATTGCTTTCAGGAAATTTCTCCTTGATGGTTTCGTAAAGTTTTAAAGCATCATCGCTTTTGTTTGAACTTTCAAGTAATTCACCGGCTTTTAACAGGTAAACTGGTGTTGTGAGTTCATTGTCGTTCATTTTGTAGGCCTTAGTATATAATTCAAGGGCCTGATCGGCTTTTCCAAGCTCCAACTGAGCATCGCCCTGAGCTCCGACTGAGATAGGGCCTAAAAGTACATCATTGGTGCTGAATTTTTTTAAACGTTCAATTGCCTTTTCATATTGGCCCATATGTAAATATGATATTCCGGCATAATAGTTGGCAAGTTTACCAGCTTTTGTCGATCCGAAATCGGAAATGATATCTAAAAATCCCGGATTGCTTCCATCTCCGTTGAGTGCCAGATTAAAGGAATCTTTTTCGAAATAATTTTGAGCTTTAAACATTTGATCCTGAGCCTCTTTTTGGTGAGGGTCAAAATAAAACCTGTTTAATCCGAGATAACCGGCAGCTACAACAATTATTGCCCCAATCACAATTGAAATCAGTTTCTGATTGGATTCAAGAAATTGTTCTGTCTTGGTTAATGCACTTTCTACTTCTTTTAGGTTATCTACCTGAGCGTTTTTTTTGTTTTTTGCCATCTTGTATAGTATAGTTCGAAAATCGAGAGGCAAAAATATATTATTTTCAAAAATAAACGGCAGTATTTTGCGATAAAAATGAATATTAATCAACACATTGATGTTATTATCCTGAATGGTGTGCTTTTTATAGCAAATCCAGAGCGGAAATTAGTAGTTTTGTTACAATAAACGGGTTCAATATATGTACATCCACGAATTGTCAATTGTTAATTTCAAGAACTTTGAACATGTTGAATTTAAGTTTTCCGATGGCTTAAATTGTTTTATTGGCAATAATGGTGCCGGCAAGACCAATCTGATGGATGCCATTTATTACCTGTCGTTTTGTAAGAGTTTCCTGAATTCGGTTGATGCGCAGAATATCAGGTTTGATCAGGAATTCTTTATGATTCAGGGTAAATATACTCGACTCGATTCCGAAGAAACGCTCTATTGCGGATTGAAACGTAGTCAGAAAAAAATATTTAAGCGGAACCAGAAGGAATACAAGAAGCTATCAGAGCATATCGGATTGATTCCGTTAATAGTTATCACCCCTTCAGATACAAACCTGATCTCGGGTGGAAGTGAAGACCGCCGCAGGTTTGTCGATTCGGTTATTTCGCAGTATGATGCCGTTTACCTTGAAAACCTGATCCGGTATAACAGGGCGTTGCAGCAGCGAAATAACCTGCTGAAACAGTTTGCAGGAAGAAATAATTTTCAATTGGAGTCACTCGAAGTATGGGATGACCAGCTTGTAAAGTACGGCGAGCAAATTCATGCCGTAAGAATGTCTTTTATTGACAAGCTACAGCCCATATTCCAGAAATATTATCAACTGATTTCAGGAGGTAAGGAAACTGTCGGCCTGAAACTTCAGTCAGAGCTGAACGAACACCCTTTTGAACAATTGTTAAGGGAAACTGTAGGCAAGGACCGGTTACTTCAGTATACTACGACAGGAATCCACAAAGAAGATTTTGAATTTGAACTGGCAGGTAATCCCATTCGTAAATTTGGTTCCCAAGGGCAGAAAAAGACGTATCTTGTTGCGCTCAAACTGGCTCAATTTGATTTTATGAAAGAGATATCGGGACTGACACCGATCTTACTACTTGATGATATTTTCGATAAACTGGACAAAGGTAGGGTGGAACAGATCGTTAAATTAGTTTCAGACGAACACTTTGGACAGATTTTTATCACCGATACCAACAGGGAACATCTGGATCAAATTATTGCCGGTCTGGAAACCGAATCCCGCATATTTACAATTAGTGACGGAACTGTGATTGAATAACAGAAGATGAGAAAAAGCAATACCCAAAGTATAAGCAGTGTGCTGAAAAGCTATGTGATAGAGAATAACCTGGAGCGGAAACTCAATGAACTTGATCTGATTAAATCGTGGGAAGAGGTCATGGGTAAACTGGTTGCACGTTATACCGCCAATATCTATATTCAAAACAACACTTTATTCGTTGAAACAACTTCTCCGGTAGTTCGTAACGAGTTATTGATGATGAAGGAAGAAATCAGGGTCCGTCTGAATGAAGTTGTTGGGGAAGAGTTGATCAAAACAATCATTTTCAGATAGGAGACAGGAATAAGGATAAAGGAAAGGGTCAGTACTCATTCCTTTTTCCTCTTTCCTTTTTACTTTTAATATCGCTCCATTTTTGAAAAGAAGAAATCACTTTCAATGATTGCATTTTCGTCACTGTCTGATCCATGAACGGCATTGTGTGACATGGATTCGGCATAAAGTTTTCGTATGGTTCCTTGTTCTGCCTTGGCTGGGTCAGTCGCTCCGATCAGTTGCCTGAAATCACTAACAGCATTGTCTTTTTCAAGTATGGCGGCAATAATGGGGCCCGAACTCATAAAAGATGTTAAATCTTCAAAAAAAGATTTACCCTCATGAATGCTATAAAATATCTTGGCTTGCTCCTTCGTTAAGTGTGTGAATTTCATTGCTTTTATCCTGAATCCCGCTTCGTTGATCATGTGAAGGATTGGTCCGATGTAGTTATTCTTTACCGCTACCGGTTTTATCATGGTAAACGTTTGATTTCCTGACATATAGTTTGATTGTTAATGGGTTATTTAAAGAACTCAAGTTAGTGAAAATTAATATAGTCACCTCATCACCATCGGCTTTATTTTTATATTTGTAAATTATTTTAAAATTGTATAATTGGAAAGACTTGATGTTGAATTAATTAAATGTTTTGAACAACTGATTAAAAACAGTTCAAAGTCCATTGTTTTGATCCCTCATATGAATCCTGATGGTGATGCAATGGGTTCGGTACTTGGGTTATGGCGGGTTTTAAAAAATGCTGGACATCAGATGAAGATTGTGAGTCCGACGAAATATCCTGCATTTTATCATTGGATGGATGGCCATGACGAGGTTATAATTTACAGTCATCATCCAAAACAGTCTGCAAAAGCATTAGATGAATCTGATTTATTGATTTGTATGGATTTCAATCAACTTTCCAGATTGGGTGACATGAAATCGCTGGTCGAAAGTTATGAAGGAAAGAAGATCTTGATCGATCATCATCCGTATCCCGGCAGTTTTACTGATCTTGTAATCTCCGAAATCTCTTTCAGTTCAACGGCTGAATTAATATTCTCGGTGCTTCAGTCAACTGATTTTATGCAATATATTGATCGGAATGCAGCAACCTCATTTTTTACAGGGATCATGACTGATACCGGTTCATTCGACTTTAATGTTTCCAATCCGAATACCTTCGAAGTGGTGGCACAGCTCACAAGGATGGGTATTGATCAGTTGGATATTCATTCTAAAGTGTATGATAATTATTCGGTTGACAGAATGAGGCTAATGGGCTTTTGCCTGAGCAACAGGATGACTATATACCCTGAATACCACGCTGCCTCAATGTATATTACCCTTGAGGACCAAAAGGCTTTTAACTTTAAGACTGGAGATAACGAAGGTTTTGTCAATATGCCTTTATCCATCAAGGGAATTGTTTTTTGTGCCTTGTTTACGGAGAAGGAAAAATACATCAAAGCTTCGTTCAGATCGAAAGGCGAATTTGCTGTCAATGAGGTATCTGAAAAATATTTTAACGGTGGAGGTCATCGCAACGCAGCCGGAGGAGAACTTTATGCATCTTTATCTGTAACGCTGGCTAAGTTTGAAGAAATATTGCCTGAATTTGAAGATAGAATTAAACAATCAATAAAATAATCTGCAATGAAAGAATGGAATAAGATTTTAAGAGTTTGCCTTTTTGCCGTTTTTGTTTCTTTTTTGACTTCCTCCTGTTTAAAATCCACGGATCCTTATGCTGCTTATACTCCTGCAAGGGAGGCAGGCCTGATTAAGGCATGGCTCGATGCACAGGTAGCTGCAAAAAAGAATATAGATACTACCTCAACAGGTATTTTTTACATCAGGGATAAAGTCGGTACCGGGCCAACTGTAAAAGCCGGGAACACCGTTAAAGTGATTTATACCGGAAAGTATACGGACGGAACTGTTTTCGATACGTCAGTTGGTCGTAATGACGGCACATTCACTTATGTCCAGGAAGGTTCAGATACCAGAATGATCCAGGGATGGGAAGAAGGCATCAAAGTCCTAAATAAGGGAGCAAGCGCTACTTTTCTGATTCCGTCGGCTAAAGCATACGGTTCAACCGGATATTCCTCAATTCCGCCTAACTCTCCGTTAATTTTTGTTATCGAGGTAGTTGATATTAAATAGTTGCTCATTATAATTCGTACTTTCGCAAAAAAATAGTTTATGAAACAATTTCTGTATATGCTCGGTATAGCGGCATTGCTTGCCGGAATTTATACTTCGTGTAAATCTTCTTCTCTCGATACTATGCATGCCGATGAAGTTGTCGCCCGTGATAAATATGTCAAGGATAACAATTTGACTGCAAATAAAGATGTTTCCGGGATTTATTTTAAGACCATTATACCCAGTACTGATACTACTTGGATCAGATCCGGTTTTAAAGTCATGTGTTATTTTAAGATTACGTTGATTGATGGAACAGTCGTTTTTACTACTGAGGACAGCGCTGGCCGCAATTACGAGGAATTTGCCTTTTATGTGGATATAAGTAACACTGTAGTAAATGCGCAGTATGTTCAGCAAATCAGCGGACTTCACAAAGGTCTGAAATTGATGCATGTGGGAGAAACCGCTTTTATGGTTATTCCTTCTGAACTGGCATTTAAGGCAGTAGATAATTCCGGCTTTGGAGTTCCACGTTTCTCCACTTTGTTGGTAACCATCTTTGCAAAAAGAGCATATTCGCCAACTCAGCAACAATAAACTTATATTCTGAATCATCAATTCCCGCGATGTCCTGTTGGCTTTCGCGGGTTTTTTGTGAGATACCAATCCTGTTTTATCGAATGATTTGCATGTTTTATCCCATTTCATTTTTACTTTTAGACTGAATATGAATAAATCAGAACTACTTAAGAAACTTCTGCCCGGATTCATTCCCTTGTTTGTATTCATTGCAATCGACGAGATATGGGGTACCCGGGCGGGTCTGATATCAGCACTGGCTATTGGTATTGGTGAAGTGGGCTGGATCAGGATTCGTGAGAAACGGTTTGATCTTTTCGTTTTGTTTGATACCGGCCTGCTTGTAGTTCTTGGTTCTGTTTCAATCTGGCTCGATAATGATATCTTCTTTAAGTTAAAGCCCGGTCTGGTTGAACTCATTCTTTGTGCCGTATTAGCTGTTTCTGCCTTTTCAAAATTGAATATCGTAGGTCTGATGACTCAGCGATATATGAAAGACGTGGAATTGAATGAGCTGCAAATTGCCCAGTTCAGAAAGACCTTAAAGTTGATGTTTTTTGTCTTTTTCGGACATACAATCCTGGTGTTCTATGCCACATTTTATTTGTCTGATGCTGCCTGGGCCTTCATTAGCGGAGGATTGTTCTATATATTATTTGGAGTTGTTTTTGCTTTTGAATTTATTAAACAAAGACTGTCTTTTAAGAAACAGGTTAATATAGAAGAAGAATGGCTTCCCATTGTCAATGAACAGGGCGGTATTATTGGCAAAGCACCGCGTTCAGCATGTCATCGGGGCGAAAAACTATTGCACCCTGTTGTTCATTTGCATGTCTTAAATAGTCAAAAGCATGTTTATTTACAGAAGAGACCCCTGGATAAGCTGATTCAGCCCGGCAAGTGGGATACTTCAGTGGGAGGACATATATCGGCTGGAGAAACGCTTGAAAATGCCCTGAAACGCGAAGCCTGGGAGGAGATTGGACTCCATGATTTCTCGGCACGGCTGGTGAAGACATATCGTTGGGACAGTCCAATTGAATCTGAGCTGGTATATGTGTTTGTCAGCTATGATTTTAAATCGATTCATCTGCATTCTGAGGAGGTGGTGGAGGGTCGTTTCTGGACTGTTAAACAAATTGATTCCAACATAGGGAACGAAGTCTTTACTCCCAATTTTGAGTATGAATATCAATTACTGAAAAAAGAAATATTTTAATATAAATTTGATTCAGGCACGCAGGATCAGAATCGAAGGAGTTTGATTGAGCCATGCGCTGCGTGAATCAACCAATTGTTTCCATCCATCAGTTGATACAATCATCAATTGAAACTGGCTGATAATAGTCTCGTCTATAAGCTGTCCGAGATTCAAAGAAATATGATTCGGCACTTCCTGCTCAATTGCCCTGATGGTCTCCTTTATTTCGATGTGATTTTTTATTAGATCTTTTGGATCGGCAATTGTTACCTGGACTCCTGAATTTTTAATGAATCGTTGTATGTATTCAATCAAGGTAATGTCTTTTTCGCTATAAAATGGTACAATAACCCGATCGAAATTTACCGGATTCTTATCTACAAAAATTCCTACCGGCACTTTGCTATTCTTAAGAATGTTCTGAGTACGATCGTCAAATGGCAAATTTCCAAATAATTTCTCCTTACCTGAAACTTTATGAATCAGACGGTCCGGATTTACAATACGAGTTGTATAGCCAAGTATTCTTCCAAGCAGACTGCCCTCGAAGATCGATTGTCCAATACCAATCAACAGGAGGTCGAAATCTCCCTTATTTGATATTTCAGTAATGTCGGTATCAATATTGTCAGATGCCTTAAATAATGTGGTAATCTTTTGATTTAGAATTTCCGATTCGTGAACTACAGGAGCAAAGCTTTCATGTTCGTATTCATCCATATTATAGTGGTGCAATACATTGTTTGGGCATAGATGTAAGGCTGTGATGGAAGTATTTTCTTTTTGCTTTTTTACGAGGCTGTTTGCTAAACGCAGCAATGATTTTCCAGTATCAGGATTGCCAAAAGATAAAATGATCCTATATTTCCGTAATTGGTTGACCTTTTCAGAAATAGCACTGCTTTTTTGTTTAAAGACTCGTTCAATCAGATCAAGGGCAGGTCCGGTCATAAATGTAGTTACAAGTGCCATGATGACCATCATTGAAAAAACTTCAGGTGTGAGAATACCAAGGTCATAACCAATATTCAGAACGACCAGCTCCATCAGTCCCCGGGTATTCATCAATGCTCCTATAGTCAGGCTGTCACGCCAGTTTTGACCTATAATTCTTGAAGCAAGTGCGCTCCCGGCAAATTTACCGGTGATGGCAACTAAAATGATCAGTCCGGTTATTTTCCAGAGATAGATATCGTTTAAAAGTCCTATTTGGGTGCGTAATCCGGTAAATACAAAGAAAAGCGGAAGCAGTACGACAAGAGCTATATCTTCAATTTTCTGGATAAATATATTCCTGAATTTCGAGTTTTCCGGCATAATCGTTCCTGCCAGAAAAGCACCAAAAAGGGCATGAATTCCTATGATTTCGGTGGCATATGAAGATAACAGTAAAGTCAGAAAGAATATAGCTACAACAGGTTTACTCAGGTTTTCGAGTGATGTATGCAATTCACCAACCCGTTTCAAGAACGGCTTTACAACCTTAATCATCAGAATAATATACCCAACAGCCAATAGGATAACATACAGTGAACTCATGAAAGAACCAGCTTTGGCAATGGCTATTATAGCCGCAAGCATGCACCATGCTGAAATATCATCAACCGCAGCACAAGTTATAACCAAGGCTCCAAGGCGTGTTCTGTGAATCCCTCGTTCCTGTACAATCCTTGCCAGAACAGGGAAAGCAGTTATACTCATGGCCATCCCGAGAAATAAGCCAAAAGAAAGAAATGGAACTCCCTTAGGAGCAAAATGTCCGTAAATAAAATAAGCAAGTCCAATTCCCAAAGTAAATGGTATCAGGATGCCGGCATTACTCACGACGACTGCATCTTTTACTTTGTTTTGCAACATATTGAAATCAAGTTCCATGCCAACCATGAACATAAACAAAACCAATCCAACCTGACTAATAAGACTTAGATTAACCAACGAATTAACAGGAAAAAGAGCCAGTGAGAAGTCAGGAAAAAGAATCCCAAGTAATGATGGCCCCAATGCAATCCCGGCAATTATTTCGCCGATCACTGTGGGCTGGTGAATTTTACCAAAGATGAACCCAAAAATTCGGGATACAAAAATGATGGTTACAACCTGTGCCAGAATTAAGGCGACCGGATGAGCCAGATTGAGTAGAATAGATTGGATGAATTCCGAAAAATAGGAGAGATTTGATCGGGGTTCAACAATATTTCTTCCGGCTTCAAGGGTCCTTCCTATCTGAATAATCCAGTAAATAAGGACAAAAAATACTCCTAAAATCCCAACATATAAAAGTATATTTTTAAATTTCTTCATGAGATTTCAGGTTAAATAGATTATTGCGGAATAAAAGTAGAAGAAGATATTTGAGTTGTTCCATTGGAAACATGGAAATTCTATTCAATTGTAACAAGACGGTAATTTTTTGTAATGAATCACCGGTTTATTTTGCTGAGGAAGTCGGCACGGTAAGTTTCACCGAGTGTCAATATAAAGGGCTTTTCTATATGAATATTGATATTGGTCGTAATTTGGTCGTTTGAATAATACATTACACTTCTGAGAGCGATCAGTTCTTTTTTGTTGATCCGGCAAAAGTCGGTGGATGGTAAACTGGAGATGAGCTTTTCAAACGAAATGTTTTTCAGTTGCAGGTATGTGCCATTGGCGGTATTAAGCAGAATGTGTCCAGGTGTTCTGTGAATATGTTCAAATCGTTGGATAGCTTTATGGATAGCTTGTTGAAGTCTTTCGATCTTGACTGGTTTTACGACAAAGTCGATGGCATCAAGGTCAAAAGCGTTTGTTGCATAATCTTTGTATGCGGTGGTGAAAATAACAAGTTTATCCTTCATAAGTGATGCCAACTGAACGCCATTGGTCCCAGGCATTTCAATATCCATAATACAAAGGTCGAAATCCAATTCAGAATATTCTTTCAGAAATATCTCCGGATCGTTAAATGCCCTGACCACTTCAAGCTCAGGAATTTGTTCGCAGAGCAGTTTTAGGTACGAAAGACCAGGCAACTCATCGTCAAGAAGCAAGCATTTTAGCTTTGTATTCAAGCAAGTCAATTTTTAAGTGGGCAATATAGACGTTGTCTTCAACAAAATGATCGAATTTGAAATGATCGCTATAAATAATTTTAAGACGTTGTTTAAGCGCTTCGGTTCCAAAACCACCTTTTTCTTTTATAATGGGTGACTTGGCTGATATCTTATTGGCCACGGTTAGAATAAACGTGTTTTCGTTAAATTCGAAAATGATAGATATAAATGCCCCTGAGCTCTGCAAATCAGCATGCTTAAAGGCATTCTCAATTAAATCGGTTGAAATGAATGGAGCAAGTAAGTGTTGATGATATAATGGTTCATTTTCGTTGACTTTCAGTTTTACCTTTAATTCGAACAGTGGACTTAGCTTGATTTTGTTGATTTCAATCAGGTTGAGTGCAAATTCAACTTCCTGTTTGGGTGTGACAAATTTCTTCCGGCTGTCGTAAAGAATATAATCTAAAACATTCGAAAGCTTGTCAAGAGCAAAATAGGTTTGATAAGCGTGTGATTGAACTGAATTGAGAATGTTTTTGAACAAATGAGGATTTAACCGTGAATCCAGATTTTCAAGCTCTATATGGTTATATTTCTCTTCAATTTCCCGGTATTTTGACTTCATGACCTGTTTTTCCTGTTCTTTTCTATTGAGAAGAAACACAAGGTAAATGATTGCAACAAAACAAACCAATAGTACACATGCCCCGCCATATACAAGCCAGATATCTATAATCAGCTGAGGTTTCATATTCATCCTGTTTTTAGCAAAGTTAGGGATTTTGCTCCTGAAAATGGTCCAATGTTGTCGATATTAAAAATAGGCATAAAAAAGGAATCAATCAATTGATGACTAAATCCTTTTATAAATATGATCTTTCAGCT
>Ga0302286_10000454_pt1 | contig 33581 bp, 47 predicted proteins | sample III_Fen_E2_3_FD_198765 | JGI IMG/M metagenome (GOLD analysis project Ga0302286, IMG submission 198765) | Peat permafrost microbial communities from Stordalen Mire near Abisko, Sweden - III_Fen_E2_3 | ecosystem: Environmental > Terrestrial > Soil > Wetlands > Permafrost | place: Sweden: Abisko...
TCCTCTACCAAAGCAATTAACGTCAATAGTGGAGATCAGCTTGCAGAGTTTCTGTACAAGACAAAAGGAATTAAACCTCCTAGAGAAACTAAAAGCGGGAAAGGTTCTACGAATGATGAAACAATGAAGGAATTAAATATTCCAGAGTTAAATGAGCTACTAAAGAAAAAGCAGCTTAAGAAACTTCGGGATTATTTAAACGGATTTGAACGAGAACAAGTCAACGGGTACATCCATCCTGTGTTTAACTTGCATCTTGCACAAACATTTAGAAGCAGTTCTGACAGCCCGAACTTCCAAAATATGCCTAACAGAGACAAAGAGGCTATGAAGATTGTTCGGTCTGCAATTTATCCAAGACCTGGGCACATGTTAATGGAGGCTGACTTTAGTGGGATTGAAGTACGTTCAAATGCCTGCATAAACAAAGACAAAAACTTAATAAAGTACATTGAGGATCCTACAACTGACATGCACGGAGACATGGCTGAGCAGCTCTTTAAACTAGATAAGCTAGATAAAAGTATTACTGGGCATGGGGTGTTGCGACAGGCTGCGAAAAACGCTTTCGTGTTTCCAGAGTTTTATGGGAGTTATTATAAAAATTGTGCTGAAGGTTTAGTCGGGCATTGGGGAGAGCTTCCAAAAGGGAAATGGAAACCTGGGATGGGCATACCAATTGGGGATGCTAAATTGTCTGATCATTTAATATCTCAAGACTTAACTAACTTTGATAAATTTGTTCAACATGTTAAAATGACTGAGGAAGACTTTTGGGGTAACAGATTTATTGAGTATGCAGAGTGGAAAGACAAATGGTGGAAAAAGTATCAAAAGAAAGGGTATTTTGACATACCTACAGGATTCCGATGTGTTGGTTTGATGGACAAGAAACAAGTATGCAATTACCCAGGACAAGGATCTGCTTTCCATTCATTGCTTTGGAGTTTTATTGCTTCAGATGCTAGGATGCAGAAAGAGAAATGGGATACAAAACTTGTCGGACAAATCCATGACAGTATTGTCTTAGATGTGCATCCGTCAGAAAAAGACTACATTAAAGAAACCATTAATCAAATTTTAACAAAAGAGTTACCAAAAGCATTTGAGTGGATTATTGTACCAATGGAAATCGAAATAGCAGAATACCCAATAGACGGTAGTTTTGCAGAGAAAATAAAAGACTAAAACCTTACTACTATGGCTAACCTTAAATTTACGGAAGATGGACGAGAGATTATTTCTGTTTATAAATACGGGTATGAGTATGTCTTGTATGAGGCTGCTGTAAGGAAACAGTATTGTCCAAATCACATTGGACCTCAACTTCCACAACCTTGTTTTATGGGATATTATAATTTCGGACTTCATGCCTGTAAAAAAATGACTACTTATCAATTAAAAAAACTAAATTTTAAACAACATGAATGAATTAAAACCGATGTGTGCTTGTGGATGCGGAGGGTATATTAATTTAGGAAGAAGGTTTCTTTCTGGGCACAATTTTAACCACCACACTGGTAATAATAGAATCTACACAGGATTGTCCATCGAACAAAAATTGAAAAGAAGTGTCTCAAATAAGGGAAAGAAGAGATCTGTAGAATCTTGTAAAAATATAAGTGATTCTTTAAAAGGAAGAAAGCTTTCTGAAACACACAGATTAAATATATCAAATTCTAAGAAAGGAGTGTCTTTAAATTTAACGGAAGATCAATATAGACAAAGAAGCGAATCTCGTAAAGGAGAAAATAACCCTTTTTATGGAAAGGTTCATAAAGGGGATTCTTTAACAATTTGTAAAAATGCAAGATTAGGAATATTACATACAGAAGAAACAAAAAAGAAAATAAGTGACTCTGGAAAAGGTAGATGTCATAGTAAAGAAACAATCTTAAAATGTAGTTTAAGAAAAATAGGATCTTTAAATCCTAATTACGGTAAAATTTACTCTGAAGAAGAAAAAAAGAAGTTTGGAAATAAAAATGAGAAACATCCTAATTGGAAGGGTGGGATAGGTAGACTACCTTACTCTTCTGATTGGAATAAAGATAAGAGATTAGAAATTAAGGAAAGAGACGGTTATGTTTGTCAGAATGTAAATTGTAAAAATGTTACAGACACACTAACAGTACATCACATAGATTACAACAAGAAAAATTGTGATAATCAAAATTTGATTACTTTATGTGTCAGTTGTAATGTAAGAGCAAACTATAATAGAGAATATCATCAACAGTTTTATCAAGAATTAATAAAATTTAATTATGAATCAAGAAAAATCAAATGTGGGTCCTTTATACATTAGATATCGTCCTACATCTTTTTTAGAAGTAAAAGGTCAGTCTGAAATAATTTCTATTTTAGATAAAATGGTACTTCATTCTAGCACCTGTCCTCATGTATTTTTATTTCATGGAGAAACAGGTACAGGAAAGACAACATTAGGAAGAATACTGGCCAGTAAATTAGGTTGCAAAGGTAATGATTTAACAGAGATAAATTCCTCAGATTTTAGAGGTATTGATTCTGTTAGGGACATTATTAAGTCTTCACAATATGCTCCAACATCAGGCAGATGCAAAGTGTATTTAATTGATGAGGTTCATAAGTGGACAAATGATGCTCAGAATGCTTCATTAAAGATACTTGAGGATACTCCAGATCACATTTACTTCATTCTGTGTACAACAGAACCTAACAAATTAATACCGGCAGTAAAAAGCAGGTGTCAAGAGTTCCAGGTTAAAGTGCTTTCTGATACAGAAATGAAGGGATTGTTGAAAAGTATTGTTAAAGCTGAGGATGAGAAAGTTGACAAAGAAGTGTATGAACAAATCATACAAGACAGTCTTGGACATCCTAGAGCTGCAATCAACATACTTGAAAAAGTACTTGCTGCTGATAAGGATGACAGATTGGAAACTGCTAAACAACAGGCAGCAATACAATCTCAGGCAATAGAGCTTGCCAGATTATTGACAAAAAAAGGATCTAATTGGCAACAGGTTAATTCTGTTTTAAGAGGTCTTAAGACAGAGGATCCTGAAGGAATCAGAAGGGTTGTGTTAGGTTATGCTCAAGCAATACTTTTAAACAAATGGGATGAGCAATGTGCTCTGGTTTTAGAGTGTTTTATGGAACCTAACTTTACAAACGGATTTCCACAACTCACATACAATTGTCTACAAGTAATTAAAGGATAAAATATTTTGTAAAAAATCCTTGTTTGTTAATTTTATTTTTATTATATTGCATACCAATCCTAAAATCATAAATTATGGGTAAACTCAATTACAAAGAGGATTTAGACATAAATCCTGACGCACTAGATCTCGAATGGTTGCGTCAATCATCTTTAATGATGAAGTACACCAAACTTGCTGCAAAGGCTAACAGAGAAGTTGATCGAGCAAAAGAGAAACTAGATGTTACCAAAGCTGGATTAGACAAAGCAATTAGAAAAGATCCTCAACAATATGAGATTGAAAAACTTACTGAAGGTTCTGTATTTGCTGCAATAATTGTTCAAGGTAGTTATACCGAAGACAACGGATTATATCTACAAGCAAAGTATGAAGCAGACATGGCTAAAGGTGCTGTCCGTGCTCTAGAGCATAAAAAGGATTCTTTAGAAGGTCTGGTTAAACTTTATCTATCAGGATACTTCTCTGGACCTAATGTTCCTAAAATGCTTAACAGAGGTTGGGAACAAGAAGAGAAACAAAAGTCTTCTGATGAGAAAGTTGCAAGTAAATTCAATAATCGTAAAAGAGAAAAATAGTGTTAATTTTTTAAATTAAAAACAAATGGCAAAAGGTAAAAAGAGTAGTTTCAGAGGTAAAGTAGCTAGTGATTCAAAAAGACAGCAATCACAAGGGTCTTCTTACGGTCACTTAATGTTACCAAAAGGTGTAAGTGTATTCAGTCCTAAACCTGGAAGTAAAGTTAAATTGGACTTCATGCCTTATGAAGTAACGGATGAGAAACATCCAGACAAAAATGCGGATTTGGACATTGCAGTTGTTGGAACATTGTGGTACAAACGCCCATACAAGGTACACAAGAAAATCGGTTCTGATGAGGATACGGTTGTGTGTCTTGCCTCTATTGGTAAAAAATGTCCGATTTGTGAATACAGAGCTAAAAGACAAGCTGCCGGTGCAGACAAAGAAGAACTTGCTGCATTGAAACAGTCTTTGAGAGTTCTTTATGCAGTTATTCCTTTGGATAGCAAAGAGCACGAAGTTAAACCGTATCTCATGGACATCAGTCAATACTTGTTCCAAAACTTGTTAAACGACGAGTTGGAAGAGGATGAGGACTACCAAGTGTTCCCAGACCTCGAAGAAGGTTTATCTTTAAAAATACGTTTTGACAGTTCTACAATTGGGTCGTCTAAACCGTTTGCAGAAGCAAGCAGGATTGACTTTGAGAAAAGGAAAAAGCCTTACAGTGAAGACATTCTAAAAGACGTTCCAAATTTGGACAAAGTCTTAAAGATTTTGACTTATGCTGAGCTTGATGCAAAATTCCTGGAAATGGATCCTGAGGACATTGGCAAGGATGATAATGATGACGCTCCAAAAAAGGACAAAAAGAAAGACAAGAAGGATTCTAAACCGGAAAAGGAAGAAAAATCTGATCGTAAAAAGAAAAAAGTAGAAGAGGAACCTGAGGAAGAACCGGAAAAGGAAGCTGCAGAAGATATGTCTTTGGAAGATGCTATCGGAGAAGCTGAGGATGTGGAAATGCTGTTGGAGATTGCTAAAAGTGACGATGTTTTCAAAAAGCATATGAAAACACTCAAAACAATTACCAAAAAGAAACTGTTAAAGACAGAAATGCTTGCAATCCTTGAATCTGCAAAGCCTGTTGAGACAGAGGACGATGACGATGACGACGATGATGATGATGCACCGGAATTGTCTTGGGAAATGTTGGAAGAGATGTCTTACAACGACATGAAAACTCTTTGCAAAGAAGGCAAACTTACAACTAAGGCTAAAGATTATGATGACGATCTTCTGTCTTTGCGTAAAGCTATTGCAAAAGAGTTGAACATTGAAGTTCCTAAGGCAAAGAAAGTAGCTGAGGAAAAAGGAGGTAAAAAAAAAGTAAAGGAGGAAAAGGAGGAGAAGAAGAAGACCTCCCCTTCTAAAGAAAAGTGTCCAAACAAACATCAGTTCGGAGTAGATACCGACAAGTTTAAAGATTGTAATGATTGTCCTCTTTGGGATGATTGCTTAGATGCAAAAGAGTCTAAAAAGAAATAAATCATGCCAATTTTAAAAGTATTCCATAAAGAATGCAAAGACTTAAATAGTGCAAAACACCTGGGGGTAAAATTGCCCCCGGGTCTTGCGAATACATTAAATTTGTATTCTTTGGCAAACGGATCTTCCAAGACAAAATTAATCATCAGTCTTGTTGAGAAATGGGAAGCTGGAATTGACAAAGAAAAACTCATTACTAAAATATCTGATAGATGTCTTACACTTTGGAAATTAAAAAAAGCTAAAGATAGCAGCACATTGATTCGCATATTTAAGGAAGAGTTGATTGCAGAGTTAGAATGGAAAGGTTTATCGGAAGACACAATCAAATCTATTTTAATAAATTTCAATAATGGAACGAAGTAGAACCACATTATCCAGTCAAATGAGACAAAGAGTAAAAGAAGAAGTTAAAGAAAAGAAAGAATACGATGGTGACTTTGGGACTGTATTAAGCACGGGCAGTACCTTGCTTGATTTAGCCATATCAGGGGGGAGAATTAGAGGAGGAGGCTTGCCCGGAGGTATATTTGTAGAGGCGTTTGGGCCCTCAGGGTCGGGCAAGACAGTACTACTGTCAGAGATTGCCGGTGCCGTACAAAGAAAAGGTGGGGATATAATGTTTGCTGATCCCGAAGCAAGACTTAATCAACAGTTCGCTTCCATGTTTGGTTTAACATTAACTGAACAAGGGTACAGTAGACCAGATACAGTTGTTGAGCTTTTCAAATCTGCAAACTCCTGGGAACCTGCTCCTACTAAAAAGAAAGCTATTAATGGAATTTTTGCTGACTCCCTTGCTGCATTATCTACCGAACTAGAAATGGAAAAGGTAGAGGGCGATAAAATGGGAATGAAACGTGCAAAGGATTTCAGCGAACAACTTCGTAAATTTTGTCGCGTTATTGCTGAGAAAAACTATATTATGGTTTGTAGCAATCAAATTAGACAGAATGCTGACGCTGGACCTTACGGAGAAAAGTATTCTACACCTGGCGGAGTGTCTGTGGGATTCTATTCCTCTTTGAGATTAAAGTTTACCAAACCTTCTAAAATCAAAGACAAACAAAAAGTCGTAGGTAAGGAAGTTTCCAGGGTAATGGGGATTGAGGTAGAGGTAGAAGTTTATAAATCAAGTATTTGGAAACCTTATCATACTGCTCCACTTTACATCTTATTTGACTATGGTATCGATGACATTCGTGCCAATTTACAGTACATTAAAAACTTTACCAAGAATACCACATATACGGTAAATGGTGCTAAATTGACTGCTTCGTTGGAAGAATCAATTAAGATGGTTGAGAAACAAAGTCTCGAAAAAGAACTTAAAGAACAAGTTATTGATCTTTGGGAGGAAATTGAGGCTAAGTTTGAACAAGTCAGAGAACCTAAAAAGAGATAAGTTATGTTGACAAAGAATAGTGCTACGTGGTTTCAAAGAAGGAAGAACTTCATTATGGATGCTGTATTGTATGCTGTTCTTCTTTATGTTTACGGATTTATGCTTTTTATGGCTTTCAATTCTGCAAGGTTTGTTTTTAAATTCTTTGTAGAATGATACGGACAAGAAAAAAGTCTACAGAAGGATTGTGCTGGACAATAGGTTATTTGATCCAGTACAATCCTCCTGCATTGTTTAAATTAATGACTCTAGAACGTGCCTTGGATTCCGTAAATTGGTTTCCTTGTCCACTGCCTAATTATTATTACATTTTTAGAGTGTCAAAAAAAGGCAAGTACTACGTCAGATATAAGATGTATGGCAATCAATGGAACATTTGTCTACCATCTATTAAATATAAACAGAAAAAACCAATACCTTACAATTTAACCTGGGTAAGATGAGAAGAACTTACAAATGTCTTGTGATAGAAGGATTTACTTCTTTTATTGATAAAGTTACTGTAGATGACATAGACCCTATCAGGAACATTAAAAATGAATTGGTAAAGTACAACATATCACAAAATCAAAAAGAACTTCCTCATCGTAGATTATTAAGAATACGAACAGCCTAAAACCTACAAATGACAATCAACTACTATGTTGTCCAGGAAAACAAACTTAAAGAAAGACAAAACAAATTTCTATTCTCAGACGATACTAAGGTAGAATTGTTTGTTGGATCAGAAGTTGCATTTAAAAGAAAAACATATAAAGTGATGGAAATAGGCATCCAAAGAGTAAGCCTTGTTCATGCACTTTGTTACGAAGTTAAGAAACCAAAAATACCAATAATATGGAAAGAAGATCCTTCTTTAGAAACCTAGCTGCTTTAGGTGTTATTGCAGCATCTCCGAAAATACTGCAAGAAATACAAGCTGCAGAAGCACCAATTGTTCCTAAGAAAATTATTCCAGAGGTAAAAACTCCGACTCCTATTGTTACAAGACCTAATAAAGAAGAAGCAATATTAGGAGAGGTTCAAATATATTCTTTAAAAGGAGAGTACATTTGTAATTTATATTCAGCAACGGTTTCCTCTTCTTTTGAACCTATACAGGTTGGACATGAATATATTCAAGGAAGACAATCTCACATGATGAAAGGAACCATGGACAATTACTATGCTCACCAATTATTAGCATCGGATGAAGCTGTTCATTGTAAAATAAATCAAGTAGAAGATATGTTGATTTCTTTTAATGCCTATATAACTGAATGCACACAAATAAATTCCACAGAGTTTATAAGGTGTGAAACCTCTTTTGCTATTTCAGGAATGATTACAATTGAAGACACAGACAAAAAAGATTATTGGAAACCTAAATCACAAAATACTTAAGATGGAACGTAAAAGAACAAGAACACCACATCCAGAATTACCTAAAGTAGATGCCCAGCATCAGAAAAGCAGTTACAACATTTTAGCAATAGATCCTGCCACACATTGCGGATGGGCTACATCAAGAACAGTCTACGGTGTTTGGGATTTAACTGCTAAGAGAGACGAGTCCGCAGGTATGCGATTAATCAGACTTAGATCTAAAATGCACGAAGTGATTAATTCAGAGAAAATTAATCTTGTAGTATTTGAACGTCCTGGAGGACAGTTTAAAGGTGCAATAATTGTCCAGTCAGAATTACAGGGACAGATTAAAGTAGTTTGTGAAGATCTAGGTATTAATTATAGAGCATATTCCTCAAAGGAAATGAAAGTAAAAGCTACTGGTAAAGGTAATGCTGGAAAGCCTGCTATGATTGCTGCCGCTCATTGTTTACTTCAATATCCAGGTAAAAATGATAATGAGGCAGATGCTTTGTGGCTGTTGGAATTAGCTAAATCAGAATACAAATGACAATCCAGAGATTAACAATCGAGAACATTCAATCACATAAACACTCGGAGTTAGAATTCCATCCAGGTGTTAATGTAATTGTCGGAACTTCTGATTGTGGAAAGACTGCAATTATAAGATCCTTAAAGTTAGCAGCTTTTAACAGACCGTCTGGAGATGGTTTACGTTCTAATTGGGGTGGACGTTCTTCTGTTGCTGTATTACTTGCTGACGGAAACCTTATTACTAGGGTTAAAGACAAGCGAGAAGAGTATTGGTTAAATGATACTGAGTTTAGAGCGTTTGGATCAGAAGTACCAAAAGAGATTTCAGAGACTCTAAACTTTAGTGAAATCAATCTACAGAATCAAATGGACAGTTCTTTCCTGTTAAGTTCAACGGCAGGAGAGGTTGCTTTACATTTTAACAAGATTGCAAAAATTGATCAGATAGACAAAGCAATTACTACAATCAATGGTAAAATATCCAAACTAAAATCTGATATTGAGTATACCAAAAATGATGTTGAAAAACAGAAAGAGGATTTGCTTAATTACGAGTTCTTAGAAAAGTTTGAGATAGAGGTTGAGTCTTTAGAATTATTAACTAAGCAGGTTAAAAGTTTTAAAGGTAATTGCAGCGACTTAACTGTTTTGCTTTCTAACATTGAAGAAGTGCAAGAATCCATTGAAGAAACAAAGAAAGTACTTGCATTAGATAAATACGTTACAGAAGCAATAGGCTTGCGAAATCTTTGTGAAACATCCTTAATCTCGCAAGGCAAGTTAATCTCATTGATTAAAGGCATTAAATTGACAGAAACGGATATTGAAGAAAGGACAGCTTTGTTAGGATTGCAACCTGAGGTAGAGAAACTGTTGAAGGATATCAAAGTTGTAGAAACTAAAAAAGCAGAATGGAATACTTTTTATCGGTTTATAGTGAACATCAAAAGTACCATAACTGATTTAAAGACAACTCAAATTCTCTTGCAATCCAATTTGGATATTTTTGCAAAAGAAATGCCTGACGTTTGCCCGTTATGCGGAACAAATTTATTAGATAATCCTTACGGGGATCTTGAAGGAATGCACAAACATTTTGAAGACTAAAAATGGAACGTCAAAGGAATAATATAACCAAAGAAGTAGATGCTATACTAACGGCAGATTGGCATTTGCGACTAGATACTCCTATTTGTAGGACAGACAACTTTCCTAAAACAGAATGGGGAAAAGTAGATTTTATTTCTGCATTGCAAAGGAAATATCAATGTCCTGTGTTCCATGCTGGAGATTTATTTGATAAATGGAATCCTAGTGCAGAGCTATTGTCTGAGGCATCTAAACACATGCCAGAAAACTTCTTTTCTGTTTATGGGAATCACGACACACCGCAGCACAATCTTGAACTTGTTTATAAATGCGGATTGTACAATTTAATGATAAACGGAAAAGTTTCAGTTCCACAGAACGGACATTGGAATCAATCATTAGGTGACGGCAGGACAGGTTGGATTGTTCGTGGAAGACAATTAACCATGCAGCACATTATGACATACCAAGGATTAGAGCCTTGGCCGGGTTGCACAGATCCTAAAGCTGCAAAGCTATTAAGGAAATATCCGCAATTTGATTTAATACTAACAGGAGATAATCATCAAGCATTTGTTGAAGAACACAAAGGCAGATTACTTGTTAATCCTGGATCTATATTTCGCATGGATGCAGATCAAATTGATTTTAAACCTCGTGTTTATCTGTGGCACGCTGCGGATAATACAGTTACACCCATATATATTCCAATCGTTAAAGAGTCAGTAAGTCGGGAACACTTAGATGTCATTAAGGAAAGAGAAAATAGGATAGATGCTTTTATTTCTAAGTTAAATGGAGATTGGAAAATATCAATGTCTTTTGAAGACAACCTTGAGCAATTCAAAAAATTGAATAAAGTTAAATCAAAAGTAATGACTATAATCTATGACGCTTTATGAAAAAACCATGCTTAACCCGAAGACAAAGAGTATTTTTAGAATGGCACAGAACCAATGTTATTAAAACCTCTGAAGGTGCTCTTATAGAGCATAAACTATGTTGGCTCCGGCTTTTTAGAGAAATTAGAAAACTATTAGAAAGATGATAATCACTCCATTGGAATTATTGCAGAAGCAGTTGTTGGAATTAGAAAGGGATAAAGAAAAATCACAAGAGATGTTTACCAACAGAGTAATAGGTCAGCATACTCATTTGATGCATTTGTCTAATCTAGAACCTGCAATCAAAGAATATAAATTAGCTATTTTTAAATTAAACGAATCACATTTTTAGTCATGACTGAAACTCAATTATTAAAATTAAAGAAAGAGATTGACAACTCAAAAGAGGAAGTCTCTCAGAAAAAAGGACAGCTTACAGCATTACTGACTCAGCTCAAAAATGATTGGGGTTGTGATACTGTAGAAAAAGCTGATAAGAAATTAGTCTCTATGAAGACAGAATATCAAAAAATGTCCGATGCTTTAGAAAAGGGATTGGAAGAACTTGAGGAAAAATATGAGGCTTTATGACAACTGCAACCCAATTAAGACAAAAATTAGAACAAGCTAAAGGGAGAAAACTTCAGATTGAAAAGAATCTAAAACAACTGAAGGGAACCTTAAAGAGTTCTAAAAAGTCTTTAATACGACATGAGCAAGCTAGGGAAATTGTCAGAGAAGTGGGAATGAAAACTCAACAGCAATTACAGTTCCATATTTCTGACATAACCTCTTTAGCTTTAGAATCCGTATTCTCTGATCCTTATGAACTTTCTGTAGAGTTTGTTCAAAGGAGAAATAAAACAGAATGTGACTTAATGTTTGTTCGAGACGAGTGTAAAGTTAAGCCTTTAGATGCTGCTGGAGGTGGAACTGTTGATGTTGCTGCATTTGCTTTGAGGATAGCTTCTTGGTCTATGCTTGAGGATGCTTCATCGAACACAATTGTCTTAGATGAACCTTTACGTTACCTTTCTGTTGATTGTCAAGAACGTGCTTCCCAAATGATAAAAGATCTGTCTACTAAATTAGGTATTCAGTTCATTATTGTTACACATGAAGAAACTTTAGCTGCATACGCAGACAGGGTATTTGAAGTATCAATTAAAAAAGGAATCTCAAAAATCAAATCATCATGAAATTCATTATTAAAAGGGCAGTAAACAAAGAATGGTTCTTCATCATTACTGCAAAAAATGGACAAACATTAGCAACGAGTGAAACGTACAAAAGAAGAGGTGGTTGTCTTAAGGCTATCAAATCTATTGTTAATCATTGTGCTGAAGCAGTGGTTATAGACTTCCAAATTTAACATCTATGACACTCTCTAAAGTCAGAACGATGATGCGGAAAGGTATTGATCGTTCTATAGACAATTATGAAGTAACAATTCTTACAGTATTTGTTTTCATCATAATGTTGTACATGATATTTTTCTAATATGATATCTCCATTACACGACATAAAAGATTCTCATGAGCTTTTAGCAGTATTAAAAGCAATGAAAGCTCTAAAGAATGAAGTTTATTTTGGAGATGTAGAATACTCTATAATAGAAAAATATCTGCGTTATTTATACAGCATAGGGTTTCATCAAGGAATGCGAACAAAAGCACCTACTAGGATGGTGTATCAATTTACATTAGACGGGGATTATGTTGATAAGCATGACAGTGCTGTTCAAGCTTCTTTAAAATTAGGTGTGCATAAAGGAACAATTTCAAATGCGATTAGAAGAGGGTTTAATTGTAAAGGGTTTTTATTCAGTTACAAAAAAGCCCCGGACACGACAACCGGGGCTTTACAATAATCAAACAATTAAAAAACTGAGAAAAATTACCGCTTATTTTTGGTTATTGGATAATGTTGTTATTGTGTCGTCCTTCTTTGAAGAATTAAAACTACTACCAAAATAATAACCTAAGATTATTGTTGCTGTAGGTAGCAGTCCTCCTGCAATTGGGTATAGGATGTCTTTATTATTTGTCGGAATCTCTACAAAAATTAAAACCCCTACAATTGCAAAAATCAAGAATAAAACCAATGCAGCTATAATATCTTTGATTGTTACCTTTTCCATACCATTTGTTTTATCGGGTTCCTAAATAAAATCCTGCTCCCGCTCCAACCACCATCCACACCCAGGGTTTTTCATACCAACGTATTTTATTTTCTATTGTTATAGAGTTTGCAGTAATTACTACCGCATTAGGATCAGACAAATATGCACTCACAACATAACTCTTTCCTTTTTTGGTAGTTACAATGTCTATTCCCGTCTTGTACTTGTATGCAAATTGCATATTTTTATCTATAATGTTTCCTTTAAGAAAAAGGAACTTATTATTCCAGTCGAATTCAGCCGCTTTTATAGTGTCGGTATTACTTACATACACAGTATCCTTCAAAGGCGTAGAACCGTGGCTTTCTGCACTGATTTGTAATTTTAAAGCATCTGTAATATCCCGCCATTTTATATCCCTAGCTTTTAAGTCCTTTATCTCAAATCCAGCCGCCTCCAATGCTTTGCGTCTGTTATCTGATTCCACAACAACAGAAGATAGTGAAAAAGTTAAATTTTTGTTTTTGTCTTTGAATACTTTCACAGTATCCTTCAAAGTGGACAATTCTACTTGAGATAGTTGAAGTTTGTCTGCAATTTTATCATTATTGCATTTACCAAGAAATAATAAAAAAACTAAGGCAGACAAGGTCATAAAGAAAATCCAATTATCTTTACCCCATACTAACAATCTTTTGATTAAAGTGTTCATAATTTTTGTTTTTTAATTCATTTAAATCAATAGGGTCTTCTGACCTTTTTAATTTCTCTAAAAATTCTTCAGAGAATATTGTTTCAGGAAGTTTTATTATATCATATTTGCACATGCATCCTGATTTTGCTCGTTCTGGATTATACTCAAAAACTGAAATTTCCCCGTCTTTATTGATTAGTATGTGTGCCATGATGTTATGGAATTTTATGAGTAATCCAAGAAGAATAAAAATCAGGTATTGAAGGAGTCCTTTTCCTAACCATTAGTTTTAATGTTGTGGTTATTAAGACTTCTGACTCAGCTACGGTAATAGATGTTGTCCCAGGTTTTAACCAAGTTATCGTTAAAGGTTCTTTAATGCTGTAATTTCCGACGGTATCTGCATAAAATCCTCCAACTTTTATAACTGGAACTTTTCCTAAGACTTCAAAGTATTTATATGTATATGTATTGCAGTAAATAAGATACCTTGTGTATTCTGGTTTATCTGCTACCTTAACATACGTCTGAGAAAAAGACAATAATGAAAACATCACAAATACAAAAAGCAATATCCGTTTCATGTGATAATAATTTTAACCTTTTCTTTAGTTACTGAAAGAATGTGAAACAATTTATCAAATATTTCATGAGAGTTTGTCAATTGTCCTACAATGCTGTTATTTCCAACAAGTAAACAACCAGAAGTATTTTTGTCTGTTGTACCATTGTGAATTCGGATTCCTTCAAATCCTGGAACATTCACAAGTAAAGGCATTATCCTTTGAAAGCGATTAGACCAGTTAAGTATTACTTCATACTCTCCTGCTGGAATACAGGTTTCATTCATAACTTTTCCTTCTCCGGGATCAGTAATATCCCCATCGAGATTATAATCTCTGTCTTTGTCCTCAAGTGTGTCTGAGAAAAACTCGCCGTCTATAAATAGCTTACCTATTGTATAGGTTGGACGTCTTGCAATTCTTTTTAATGATAAAACCATAATTTATTCTCCTTCTTTTTGGTTTAAAATATCTCTTGGTGATCTGTAATAAGCATGATTATCTGCATGTACTTTGAATGCAGTAGCAACTTCTGTCATTTTTGTTACAGCCGTCTCTACCTTGTTAAATATCATTTGATGATCTTCTCTATTATTCTTGTTGAACTCTGTGAGTGCTTTTGTTAGGTCGATCTTGTTTTCATTTAATTTGGTGTCATAATCGTGGAGTTTATTATTGTAGTCATTTTTCAACTGTAATAACTCCTTCTCTAAATTTAAAAGTTTGATAGAATTTTCATTAATCAATAACTTTGTTGCTGTATTATTCGCACCGATCTTTAACAAAATACCAATCGAAGCAAGACCCAACATAGCAAACTCTATCAAAATACCTGGTGTTAATGTAGTTACTACCTGTAGAACTGTCATAATGGTAAGGTTTTTTTAATTGTTTATGATTTACTTATACATTCGGATTAATTATATACATAATTGGATTAGCTACAAGGAATATGCGATCTTTAGCGGAATCATAATGTATAGATGTCACATACTGACCAAGATAAGGAACTGAAATATCAACAATGCCTGTTGGATTAGAAATATTTACAATGTGCATACCTGTCCAATAAACAGCGTAAAAAGCATGATTGCCATAAACAGAAACGTCATATCCAGGTGATCCAAGTGATATTGAACTTGCCAAAGAAGGACTGGCAGAGTTTGATATATCTATCACTCTTGCTCCCTGTGTATTGTGATACTTGGCAACATAAGCATAATTTCCAACAACCTTTATTCCAGCATAATTACTACCTACATCAAAAACACTAATTAAAGACGGACTAGCATGATTTGAAACATCAACTATCCTAAATCCATTTTCTCCGACATATGCAATATCTCCAACCACACAAACAGAGTTACAAATTAAACCAGATACTCCGCCTTTATAAGTACCTACAATGACTGGTGCTGTTTCCGTAGAAATATCAACTATTTGTAATCCGTACGAACCGCAGGCACAATAGGCATAGTTTCCGTCAACCCAGACATCAGGACCACTATAAGTTGGTAAAGCACACGAACCAACAAGTGTTGGTGAAAGAGGATTAGTGATATTGTATATTGCTAAATTTCCACCTATAATATACAGTCGATTTCCTCTAACAAACAAGTCGTATGATCCTTCTGAAATAGTGTATACCCAGATTGGATTTGTGGTGTCTGTAACATCAAAGATTTTAGTACCCCATCCTCCATCAGCAACATAGGCATAATTTCCGCCTACACCGACGGTTTTTGCATTCCTAAGTGAATCATACCGTCCAACTACAATAGGGATCCTTTTTTTCGGTATATAAAGTAATCGGCTCATGTCAGTTGTCTTAAAAGTTTTCCTCTAATGGTTGTCGGAGTTCCTGTATACCCTGTTGAAAGATTAATAGTTACCCTATCTCCTAATGCTACGGTTTTTGCACCTGTAGATGCAGTTTCTGCCAATGTTGTAGCTGTTAAAGATGAAAGTGAAGTAACGGCTGTTGAACCTATTTTAACAGATATTCCTGTAAATGTTCCAGTATCTGTTTCTAATACTATTCCCTCAATTGTATATGCTTTCTTTGCCTTTAAATCAAGAGTATATGTCTTTGCAGTACCCAAGACAAAGTCTGTAAATTCAAAGTCAATGTCATAAGGGATGTCTGAGGCTGCAAGGAACGTTTCAGGCAGTGCCTGTACCTTTGCCAATTCAGCTTCAGTTAAATGCCCGAAGAAGTTATTGTCAGGGTCGCCACCGTCAAGACCTTTTAGTTTGTTGTGTTCTGAAATTAAAAGGTCTGCAAGTGGTATTTCGCCGCCACCGTTAGCTTTATTGTTTTCGTGATAACACATTAAACTTTCTCCTGTCAATCCACGAGAAGCCCAATCTTCGTTTGGAATAGGCGTATACACTCCACCATTAAACCCTTCAATCCACGAGTGGTCACGCCATTGTGTTTCGTTAAGATTCGATACTATAAAAATTTTAGAACCAATTTTTGTACATCCATACGTCTTGCCATCATTCCCTGTATATATGGCTGAAATTAATCCATCTGGTAAAAGTAGTTCTGATTCAGTTGCATCTCTGGACAACCTAATTGAATTACCTTGTTCTTTATAATTCCCTCCGGTTGTTATACATATTTCGTGATTTGTGTCAACGGCTAAATACCATGCCGAAATTGTCAAAAAAGACATTTCGGTTTTACTCCAATATATGGCATCTATATTTAAAGTAGTTGCAAATACCCCAGTATTTAACCTGTAAGAACTGCCCCTTGCATTAAAGTCAAAATCATTAACCGCCCCTACGTTTGGTTCGTTCCAAAAAGTATATCCAACTTCTTTTAAATGTCCGCCACCAACAGTTTCACCACCAACATTGTCTCTTAATTCTTCCTGTTCCGTGTGAGTTAGAATATCCCAATCGTCAGAACTACTTATTTTACGAGAATCAACTGTTACAGGCCAATTATATAAAGCTCCGTAACTAACGTAATCTGGATCATATTTTACAACAGTTTCAGTAGAAACGATTCCCAATTCATGTGTGTGCTTCCCATCAGCCTGAACATTCCCTGTTTCAGAAGTAATGGTATCAGGAAAATAGTTCGTTCCGCCACCGCTACCTTCACGATCCTCTCTCCACAAACCTGCAAAATCAGTAACCACCGGTGCAGTTATTTTAATTGGAGATATTAAGATAGCACTCCATCTTAAATCAGGGTCATTTGTCATTGTAAACCCTGTTCCGGTTCCGTCAGAGGCATAAGCTATATAGACAAAACTGCCCTTTATACCAACCTCAATATACTCTATATAAGTTGGAAGTATCATAGTTTAAATTCTCCTATTATTATTGCCATGCCTATTGCAGTTGGGTGAATTAAGAGTTTCTCATATTGTGATAAAAATGTACCGGATACATACGCTACCGGTTCATCTTCAATTATTTGATAAATTTTTGCAAAGGAATCATTCTCAGCAACCTGTTCTTTTATAATCATGTCTTCTTGACACTTATAGATAAAGTCAATCTGATCTTTAAAATCAAAACAGATAGCAAAGGATCTTGGTGTGACTTCTGTTGTTGCAGATTTAAGAATGTTTTCTATCTGAATAGAGTTTTTTATTTCTCTACTAGAGTTCACATTTATAGAAGAATGCTTTTCTTCTTTGCCTCCTTTGAATTTCTTTGTTATAACTACGTCTACCATGGTTATACTAGATTTACTACGGTTTCATTATCATACTCTAATAATTCTACATCATATTGATCATTTAAAATGTCCATCCTATACCCTACTAGAATAAACTTTTTATTTGATTGTTTAGAGTCAGTAAACATTTGGAACATTTTTAGAATACCATCAAATTTGATTGTAGCAGTTATCTTTTGACGAGAAACGTTAGAATTTCTATGTTTGTCTTTCATTAGTATATCTACTAAGGTGTCAAATGCACCTGTACTTCCAGAAACCTCTCCGCCAGATAATGCAGAGTGGGATGTTATCTCTGATGTTAAAAATTGGGTTGTAACAGATATTGCCATGTTATTTATTTTTAAAATGAACGAACCGCTCTAATTGCAAACTTATGAGTTTTCTTCCAATAACCATCAGAATTAAGTCTTTGTATAAATTGAATAGATCCACTATCTTTAGATGCATCTATGGCATGAGCGTATTTCCATTCACTTGAAAATAATCCTAAATCTCCGTCTGCTGGTTCTGAAGAAGTCCAATAGTAATGATTAATAAATCCTCCAACAATTATCTTATTGAAGAGAATCTTTTGTAATTCGAGCCAACTTGGCAAAAACCAATCTGATCTGCCTCCTGCCTCTTTAGTATTGTAGTCTGTAATTAAACGAATGCCATATACATTTTGATTGGTATTTGCTTGAATTCCTGCTGTATTTGCTGGACCATCTCCTAACCCATATCTGTTTGCATCACTGGTGTAAGGACCTCCTCCAGTGATATCTCCTATACCAACTGCCTCACTTAAATTATACATAGACACAATCAATCCATGTTTTACACCTGCCTCGTAACCATCATCTCCAGGCTGTAAAAAGTATGCAACGATTCCTCCTTCATAATACTTTCCTAAGACAATTTCTAAAGTGGTAAATGAAATGGATGCTCCATAATGCACAGTACCTGCTCCATCTATTGCATACGCTCTGGCATAGTAAGTCGTTCCTTCTGCCAATCCTCCGATCCTTGCATCAAAAGCACCAAATCCTGTTCCCACCACTACTTTGGTTCCTGCTATTGTAGGATCTGTGGAAAGTCCGTAGCATACACCACGTTCTCTTATTTCATTAGTACCAGACAACATACCCCATCGTTCAGTTCTGCTTTCTAAACTGTCTCCTCGAAGGATAGCATTGCGGTAAGAGTAACTTTCGGAATCGTATACATCAAGAGAAATGTCTTCTTTGTTTACAAAGTTTTCTTCGATCTTGCCAGTAATGATATTAGGTTGATCGTCTCCTGTTTCTGTTATGTAAATATCACCAAATGCTGCCCAAGATACATATTGTTCGTCTCCAACGTCATACTCATCTTCATATCTAACAGATTCCGTACCTAAACAAAATAATAAGGTTCTGTCTCCTTGTAAATAACCTGCTGGCAAATCATTAATAAATGTCTCAACCTTTCCAATCGGTATGGAGATTTTTAAATCTAATGTATTGTCTACTTTATTAAATCCAGTACCTGATATATTTTCAATGTACTGCAATCCGTCTAAATTAGAACCTTCTGTAGCTAAAGTCCAAGCATCTGATTGAATAGAACTGTCAGGATCTTCAACAGGTCCTTCAACATATTGATCTTCCTCAAGTACTTTTAACCACCAATGGAAAGAGAACATCAAGTCTTCAATTTTACCAATATTTGCATAAGACACCTTATCAATATGATATTTTAAAGATACTTCAAGAACTGTATTTTCATTTACAACGGTTATTTTAAAAGTGGTTTTTAGTCCTTCTTCTTTATTTAAAGCATCTGCAGATAAGGATCTCTGTACTGCATTTTTAATACTTCCTACAGACTTGCCAGGATTTAACCAATTTATATTGACACTATTATCAAACGCTTCCCAGGTTCTGACTGCAGGAACATGTGCTGCATTATTTGTTTCTATTAAGTTAGCTAAATCTATTTTAGAAAGACTGTTATACCTTTGATCATTCAATGTTATTTTAACAGTCTTTAATCCTGGATTGACTCCTCTTGTTTGACTTTGATTAGTAAACACAAGTGAATGAAGATCAGATACTGTTTTGGTAATATTAACAACTGTTCCTGATTGTACTGGTGTATATGTTTGTTCAGAATTATAAGAAACATAGTTTATTGAAGTACCCCAAATTTCTTGCTGTCTTTCAATATACCAAATTTTGTTTTCACAATACAGTTTACAATTAAATGAAATAAGAATAGTTTTTAATATTTCAAAACCTGTCTTCTTCTCTGCCTCATCTGTCCAAAACATCTCAGTAAAAATGCCGTTCTTATTAAAGCAGGTTTGACTTGAAGATTTAACATCACCTTCAGCTTTTAAGGTATTGTTGACATAAATTGGAAATGAGGATCCTGTCCCTCGAAGAGTCTGATCTATTAAATCAATAAATGTCACATTCTGTAAAGTATCTACTAAGGTAGGAAAATCATCATCCAATTTAGATAAATAACTTGAGGCTACAAATTTGATAGACTGCCTATGCAGATATTTCTGAGTAATTAGATTACAGTTTAAAAACCCTTCAAATAAAGATACTGTAACAGGATTAATGACCTCAATCCTAATCTTGTATTCTCGTTCCTTAGCTATTAACAAAGGATCTAAATCAAAAGGATTTATTTTATCATTAAAAATTTCAAACTCTGCATTAGCCCCAATAATACACTCTTGAGTATTTGTAGAGATGTAGAATCCATTTCCCAACAACTGCAACTTAGAAGCCTCACCCACATAATCAAGTTTATCAATATAAAGATATCCTTGTTTTTTAGGTGTAGCCCATTCTGCATAGTATATATTTCCGTAAGCCATCTTAGAAAGATTTTACAAATTCATTTTCCAATTCTAACGCCGCACGAATTATTCTTCCATCTAATTCAAATACAAGTGGTTTAAACTTTAGTTCTCTTTGGGCATTTTGGAAGTTAGGTAATTTTCCTGGAGGGACTACCGTCTCACCTGAGGTTAACATTGCTGGGTAACTGTCGTTAGGATATCCAGCCGGTATCGTACCTCCGTTTGCCATAGGCGTAGCTTTTATTGCTGCAACTTGCATCGCGCCTGCAGCGGCTGACATTGCAGCTAGAATTAAGTTGAAAGGAGGTGGGGCTGAGGACAATGCCATTGTAACTGCAACCGCTGTATTTATCAATGCCTGAGCAACTGCAACCGCTTTTGACTTTTTAGCGTATTCATGTTCAATACGTTCTTTTTCTCTTGCAACCCATTTAGCTGATTTATGATCTGCTTTCGCAATAGCATCTATGGCGGCAAATGCCTTGTTCTTTTTGGCATCCATCAATGAAGAATATGCACTCAATAAATCATTTATACCTTGAGAATACCTTTGTACTTCTCTGGCTATTTGAGCATAACTTCCTTTTTTTAATTCTCTTTGCTTATCCCACCATGCCGTTAATTTTTGTTCTTTGTCAGCAGCAACTCCTGCCAATGCCAACTGCTTTATTTGTTCTGCAGTCAACATCTTCATGATTACTAATTTCTTAGTATCTATAGGTGTAGAGTCTACGGCAGGACCAAACATGCCTGAGAAGGACGGTTCGTTTGTTGGAGTTTTTAATCCTGCTTGAGTTCCTAGTACACCATGTCCTGTTAGATCTATGTTGTTAGACATACCAGAACCTTTCCAATCAAAAGAGTCCGCAAGCTTGTAAGAAGAATAGTTGTCTCCTTCTGCATTAATCTTTGCCAAGTAAATAGCCTGATCTATCAACTCCTCTTGTTTTAATCGGACAGATTCTAATCCAAGCCATTCATTAGCAAGTTGATTTAGTCTTTCTCCAGAAGCTGTTTTCATCAACTCCTGTAATTCTGTAAGCCTGTCTTTTGATTTTCCAGGATCACCTAATCCAAGACTTTTCTCAGGCATGGATTTAATCATATTATCAACAGACACAGACCATCCAGACAACAATTTTAAATCTTGTTGATTGGCATTATATTTTAATTGATACTCTTGAGTAATAGCATCTTTCCTATCTTGTATCTGTTTAGCAATACCTGCCTTGTATGCTGCGGTTGTGGTAGCTACTTCAGCATTAACCAAACTCTTCTTGAGTTCTTGAAGTTTTGAGTCGTAAGATAGTCTTTTATCTAATTCTTCTTTTATTGTACCTGTGTATGCAATTTCTTGTCCTATTTGGGTGTCAATACGCTTCCTTAAATCATCAATTTCAGCAGCATCTAAATCCTTAGGTTTTATTGTGCTAATCGCATCCAAGGTAGATTTTAAAGTCTTCATGGAATCAACCAGATTCTCATTGGATGTGAAAGCTGCAAAAACATTACCTTGCAATGCCATGATATTGTCTGTAGCTTCTCTATTGATCAAATCAGAGATAGCTTTTTTACCTGATTCATTTACTTTAAATGCACCTATGGTAACCATCATTGCAGGAAAAGTACCTGCAACCTTTTTAACATCTTGATATCTAAAATCTCCTTTTTGTGCTGCTGATAAATTTGCAATCCTTCTTTTTTCTTCCTCTACCCACATTTCTTGAGAAGCTTGAGCGGTAGCTTTTTTTCTTAGACTTTCAATGTATGTGTCTATGGCAGAAGTGGCTTTTCCCGTTAAGACTTGTTCTTCCGTTATTGCACCTAAATAGGTAGGGCTCATTGCATTCAATTGTTTGATTGCAGCAGCCTTATCTTGTTTGGTAGAATATTCACTTTTGACAATAGATAATAATTTTTCAATTTCTATCCTTTCATTTACTGTAGATTGCAAAGCCTGAGAATCAATATCCAATAACATTTTTTGGGTAGCTGTCAATTCTGTAGCTTTTTCTTTTGCCCGACTCATTGCAATAGCTAATCCTCCAAAAGCAATACCTAATCCAGTTACCAATACAAGTAATTCTGGATTCATAACCAATGCTGCAAAGGCTGCCTTTGCTCCTACTATGATTGCTTGAAAAGCTACGGCAGAAACTGTTTTTAATAATATGAAAGCATCTACGGTAAGAAGTAGCACTATTCTCATTCCAGAGTAAATCTTAATCAAACCTGCAAAAGCCATAGCAATTGGACCTACCGCAGCTAATAAAACCGCAGATTTAATAATCCATTCTTGAGTAGTTGTGTTTAGGTTTTTCCACCAAGTAGTCAGATTTTTAAGAATATCAATTAAATCTTCCAAAACAGAATTCAATGGAGTAAGCATAGATTGACCTAATCCAATAAATGTATTTTGTAATGCTGAACGAAGTTGTGTTAATTTGAACGTGGAAGTTCCTGTCATTATACTAAATGCAGTAGCAAAAGCACCTGTCTCATTTTTAGATTTTTGGATGATCTCGTAGACAGCTTCCATGTTCTTTCCAACTAAGGACAAATCCCCAGTCAATGCTCTGACATTACCAAATACTATGCCAGCAGCAGATTCTCCAAATTGCTTTGTTAAATTATCAATTTTGATCAATGCTTCGATCAATCCTTTTTCTCTGATTGTCTTTCTTAAACCTTCGGCAGTATAGCTTGAATCGTTTAATGCTTTAGACCATGTGTCTAACGCTCTTTTTGATTCTACAGTTGGATGTAATAAAGACACCATAATCTGCCTCAATGCAGTAGCAGATTTATGAGCATTGAAACCTGTTCTTGTCATTGCAGCAACAGAACCTGTGACTTGATCAAAGGAAACTCCCATAGCAGCAGCCACAGGAATCAAGTCACCAATCACACTTACCATAGTAGATGCTTCAGCAGTACCTTCTCGTACAGCAATGGTAATCGCATCAGCAGCTCTAGCGGCAGTAATATTCTCCTTGCCGTAAGCGTTAATGGCATACGTTAATAATCGCCCCATGTCGGACATTTCTCCTAAACCGGCTGCAGATGCCTTTGCTGCAATTTCTGTTATTTCTAAGGCTTCTTTCGCTTTAATACCAGCCGATGCTACATAGTACAAAGTATCTGCAATACTTTTTTGAGAAACCCCTGTTTCATTACTTAATGCAATCATTTTACCTTTCCATGCATCAACTTGAGATTGTCCTACTCCTGCCAAAGCTACAATTTTTTGAGTGGAGTATTCTAAATCTGCAGCCATCTTAATAGCAGCACCACCTGCGGCTAACAATGGTAAAGTTAAATACCTGTTAGCCGCACTCCCGAATCTCTGGAACTGATTGGATGTTCTTTCTAATACAGCAGAAACATTATTCATGTTGGTGGTTGCTGTTCTTTGAAAGTTCTGCAATGCTGCGGTTGCAGTATTCAGTCCAGAGGTGTCTACACCCAATGTCACTATAAGTTGTCCTATGTTCATTTTGTGTCTTTATTTATCGGTGGTGTTGTTCTTTTATAAGCTACTTTTGCATTCTGCCTTTTAGCAATACCTAACATGGTTGAAAGCATATCATCTACAGATTGAACTTCTGGTTCTTTTTCGACTCTATCTTCTTCATTCCAAACAGGCATATACTCAATTGGTTGTACAATAGTAGGTTCTTCTCCCTCTTTGTGATACATTGCATTCATTATATTGGAAATAAATGCTTGCATCTGAGCAAATCGAAAATCATCTCTCCACGTTCCTATAGGATCAAGTTTATCGTATGCAACCCACTCACTAATCTGAGCAGAGGTTAATTCATTCAATAAATGATCAGGATGTGGATAGCCTAATTCACGACAGAGTCTGAAATAGAAGCGCCGGGTTGGCCGGCCACGGAGTTTTTTACTAACTCCTCCGCATCCTCTTCCGAGATTTTATTTAGTTTCTGAGCTTCGTTGACAATCTTTTCCAAACGTGCTGCGGACATGTTTTGTGATAATGTTGGGTAATCCTCTGGTTCCAGAATCAATACTCCTTTTTCATCACACAATGTAACCACTGATAATTTTGCACGGAAGTCAGTCAAGGATCTGTCATAACTTACAACATTTCCTTTGGCATCTTTTGTTTCTTTGATCAACGATTGCTCAAATGTGTCTCTTTCTCTTCCAGTCATTTGACGCACATAGACAAAATCATCTTTGCCTAAATCAACTTTAACGATCTCCAGCTTTTCTTTAGCCAGTAAACTTTTGCGGTTCAATAAATTTCCCATGATTAGTAATTTTTTTGATTAATGTTTAAAAATCCGTGATTAGGACTGAATTAATTATGCACCTGGAGAGCTTGATTCTTGTCCAGAGTTACAAGTTACAACACCACTGATTTGAATAGTAACATCAAGTGTCACTGCTTCTTTTGCACTAATTGTTAATGGAAGTTCTGTCACCATCCCTTGGAACTCAAAAGATGTTTTTACAGCATCCCCAAGAACAATTTCGTAGTTCTGAAGTTCATCAGTTTCAAAGTCTGCTTTCAAGGCATCAAAGCCATCACGAGAGAAGTTCATTGACAAAGAGATTGTCCCTGAGTCACGAAATCCTGCAATGTACTCTTTATACCCTCCGGTACTGTCCATGTTTGTTACTTCGATCGGATCCCTTTTGAAGCCGGGTCCTTTGATAGAAGTAATCTCAGAAATGACAACCCAATCAGAGCCATTCCATTTCTGAAAAATAGTTCCTACACCACTAAATGCTTTCGTCATTTGATATTCTCCTTTTCTTTAAAAAATTAAATTTTGTAAAAATTAATAAGGATACTTACAATACTTCATCCCAAGATTATGTCCTTTATGAGAATCCCTCATCTTTTGCTTAGTTTCTTCAGAAAGAGTGCTTCCTTTACGTTTACTAGAAGTTCCTAATTTTAAAAAAGACATTTTAAGTTTGGATTCTTCAGAATGCTTTCTTCCTGACATACCAGATATTTTTCTTGAAGAAGCTGCTATAGACATTTTAAGTTTAGTTTCTTCAGAAATCACTTTGCCTTTGTTATTTAGACCATTTGTGTTTCCTTTTAATTTTTCACTTAAATTTCTTTTGTATTCTTCAGAATGTTTAACACCTGCACAACTGCCTGCAATTGGACATCTATTATACCCATTGGGACTAAGTGTTTTGTAATGATCAATTCGTTTCTGTTCTTTTAACAATAATTCATCAGGTTCACAGTAAATCAGAACTTCAAAAACAAAAGCATCTGCACCATACAAATCCCAGTCTTTTTGTAACACCTTATTAGAATAACTGAATTTTAAACATTGCAAATGATGTTTCCATCTTCTCTCAATATTTAAAGAGCTTCCAATATACCGTTTACCGTTTACCAAATTCCTTATCTGATAAATTCCAGAACTCATGATCTACGTTGAATATTAAAGTTTACAATAAAACGAGGCCGGTTATTCTCATCCCAATCCAGTAGTGCTGGTCCGCTGGAGCAGTATATTACAGAATATAAAGTCCCATTCCACGTCTCTTGTGCCCGGCCGTGAAGTGAGTTCTTTATAATTTCTGCCAAAATCCATCCTTTTTGATAATCTGTCGATCTTACCCTAACTTGTACAGATGGATTATCTATTCCTGCCCCATCTAGGGTTAACTGAGGCGGAATCACTGAGTAGTCAAATAAAGTTGCTGTCTCAGAAGGTTTTGCAGGTTCTTGTCCTATGAACAAATTTGTAGCGAATACTAATCCTAGATCAGATTCTGCTACTAACATATCTTTTATATCTTCTGAGGCTGAGTTCATGTCTTTATGGTATTTTTGTTTCTGATGCAATTATTTGTAATAGTACATCCCAATTTCTCATTATTGCTTGTTCAAAGAATTTAGGTCCGGATCCAGGTCTTGTCCAATTTACTGCACCAAGCATTTCATGTACCCAAAGAGCATAACTGGCGTAAAATCCCATCTCTATACCATGTTCTCTGTTCACTGTGATAGAATGTTGCTGCCAGCTATCTCTTAGGTTTCCTAAATCTACAGGAATCAAAGGAATGGTGTTGTCCATATCCCTTCTGATAAATTTAGCCATTTTCTGCAAGCCTTTTGCATTCCTGTCTTTTAAAGCTATAACCTCCTTATTGAAGTTTGAAATAACTTGTTCAAACCCTCTTATACTTGCTCCTGAGATTCCTTGAGGCATGGTGTTAGTTATTTAGATTCTTGAATCCTAAAAACAATGTTCTGACAAATACTTTATTTGATTTTATCATTGGTATTTTGTCAATGGCAACAATCTCATAGGCTCCAAAAATGTCTTTAGGATTAGCTAACGACGGGTATATTGATAAATCAGAAAGTGTTCCTAAAAATAACCAACCTTCAAAATCTAAATCTTGTGTTACCAAAATAGAGGCTTTAGAGGTTTGTTCTTTTCCTTTAGGATCAACAAATGTTCTTTGCATGTCTTCCCATCTGCATTTGATTTCTATCGGTTCATCAAATGTAGCATTGCCATAACCGTCTTTTGTTGGGTTTCCCCAATACACAGCAGTCTGGACACATACTTTCTTTATGAAGCTAGTGATACTCATAGCTTAGGATTTTATTGCATAAATGGTAGCTACCTTTTTTCCGTCTTGAGCAGCCATTAAACCGGTTGTGTCAAGAGTTAAAACCATCTGTCCATATGGAGTAGATTTTAATCCTTCTTCATATTTGCCAGTGTATGTTATTGAAGCGCCGCCTGCTCCTTCTTTAATTGCCATCCTTTCTCTGGTACATGCAATCATGTGAGCAGTAAACCAGCGTTCAATTTCTTTTAGGATATCTGTAGTTCCTAAACCTAATACTGAATTTACCAAAGTATTCGCAGAAGTTATGTAATACCCTATCTGCGGATCAGACAATTCTGTATTGTCTAAAATTGCTCTTACCTCTTTTGCTGTTACTCTTGCTGCCATGTTGTGTATTATTAGAATAGTTTTTTAACTTGCTCTTCAAAATTTGGAGGTATTGTTAATCCTAGCCAATTTATTATTTCATACATTTGTTCAAAATCCCCGTCTCGCATTCTCTCCGGCCATATCACTTTACAGTTTAAACCAGCATCTACCATCTCTACAAAACGGTTTTCCTGCTCGTGTACCCACCACAGCCAACCGTCAGCCTCATTCGCTGCATTTACCTTTTGAAGATTGGCTTTATCTTTAAAAGCAGACATAAAGCCTGTTTTAATACAACTTTGCACGATATCGCCTGTTCTACGCCTAACTACAATCCACTTGGCTTCAGGATATAAATTATTCCACACCGGCCATGTTTGTCCAATTCTTGAACTTTTATACAACCAGAGATTATCTCCTTTATACCCTTCTCTGTCAAGAATCTTTTTAATAGTAGACTTCCAATTATGGGTATATAGGTTAATGTACGGTTGTTCTGGTATTGGAAACTGTCCTCTTGGATCTAAATTATTGTCTCCGTACAAATGACTTACCAAAGTTTTAATTGAATGATTTTCATGCATCTTTGTGGTACATCCTGTAAACACACCACAAGACTCAATAATTTTAGCAACAATGGTAGATCCTGATCTTTCTATGCCGGTAATTAGAATAGGTTTGTTTGAGTAGTTCATAGTTTGTAAGTTTCTTTGATTGTGTTTCTTAGATTTTCTGGTAACACCTTTTCATGTTTATCACGGTACATACTTGAATTATGTCCGTTTCCTATCCCTCCTCTTCCTGGCAACCCTTTTATGCCTACAGACAAATTTAAACCTTTTAAAAACTGAATATTTTTTGCTTCTTTAAAAAATGAAATGTCAATATATTTTTCCTGGTATTTTAAAACCTCCTCAAACAAGTTAATCATCTTTGGAGTAAATGCTGTCTGAAATAAGCTAGAATGCTTTGTGTTGACACACCTGCGTTCTGACTTTAATTGTACGTTATAATAGACTGTCTGAATCTCTCCAACAACATCAAATCCTTTTAAAGCAGCAGTCATAACAGACAAATATTTTGGAGTATAGTAGTCATCATCCTCAATGATAAAAACTGCATCTACATCATACTTTTTAACTTCCTCAATACCTGCTTTTAAATTTCTTGCTTGAGTGTTATCTCCTTCCTTCCAAATAGGGAATGGATAAAATTTTACTATTGTCCAATCTTCTCTGAAATCTTCAGGTACTGTATTTACAGTAGTCGGGTAACAATCATCAACCAAAATCCAAATAACAGGGCCAGAGTATGTTTGATTTTTCATAAAGCCCATACAATGTTTAATCTGTTCTGGACGTCCTCCTGTTGGTGTAATCAGTGCAATCGGTTTTCTTTTAGGTGTAATCCATTCACAATTGAGGTTCTTTACATACTCCTTCATTTTTGTAGCTTGGGTAACATACGCTTTAGGAAAATACGGTTTGCTGGTGTCAAAAGTCGTTACATCTCCGGTAGTGCATGAGTCAAAAGAAATAAATACAAACTTGACACATCCCATAATTTCTGCCATTTTGATTGCAATTATGGCTGAAAAAGTGTCTATTGGAAACCCCATTTCTTTTGCATCAAATTCTAAATAAGACAATTTCGGTTTACCGATAGTTTTAACAGACTCGTGTTTATGCAAAATTAATGTGGTTGATTCTTTTACAGGAACAGTAAACTGATCTTTTTGAAGAGAATATATACTGTTAGGTAGTTCTAATTCTTCAACTTTAATGATAGCTTGATTTAAAGTGATAACAAGACCTTCCTTTACCATTGTCTTGGTAAGGTAATTCAAACTTGGACCTTTCCCGACAATGTATGCTGTCTGTCCAATATGTGTGTCTTTTATATCATCTGTAAACATTATGCAATATCTTTAAAGTTGACTTTTTTAAATCCTTCAATTTTACTTTCTGGACTGCAATTAAGAACCTCAATATTAAGTTTCTTTAGATCATGCACCATTGATCCAAATCCATCTAAATGTGACCTCAATGTTCTTCCAATTGTTCTAGGATCTGTTGCATAAAATTTATGCCAATGCTGATTTTTGTTTGTGTCTAACGACATATCAAATCCCAACAATATGATCCTTTTTACTCCTGTATGTACTGCAACATTGATGGCAGAAGATCCGCTGTTATTATTCCAACTAAGCATTCTAGGATCATCAGTAATGCCGAACTTCTGTTGTTTATTCTTTGCAATGTATTTTACACCTTTGACATCTAAAATATCAGGAGCACAAGAAACTCTTAAGCCCCGAAAATTTAAAATATCGTATTTATTTTTTTTCCAATAACTAGGATCTCCGAAAAACAACATGTCTATCCAATCTCCCAATTTGTAGGCCATGTTTACCGCAATAATGTGTTCTGCATGGATACGTTCCAAGTATGGGGAGTAGGACGAAACATCCGCTTTTCCTTCATAAACTTGCTTTACTAAAGACTCCGGGATATCAAACTGTTTAATTATAGAAGGACCACCTCCAATAATTACACATTGTCCACCATCCCATACTTTTGGAACTGTCCATTTCATAACCTAATCTCCCAAAACCGTTAGTAATTCTTCAGCAGATGCTTTACTTAAAGGAGCCTCATTGATAGGTTTTCCTTTTTCATTAACAACATTCCAAAGATCACCTTCTACTTCTTCCAAATGGTAAACTTCTGGAGGTACAGGTAATTTGTTAGGTGCTTTAGGAGCAACTGCATCACCGGGATCTACAAGGATTACGACGTTACGAAACGATTTAGGTATGTCATCAGGATCAGCCCAAAAAGTTTGGTTTGATTTGATATGATGATTCTCAAATAAGAAAGAACCTCCTCCGATTTTTCTAAAAAGAGATTTTATGGGCTGTTCAATGATAACAGCAGTTTCTTCGACTTCTTCAACAACAACCTTTTTCTCTTTTTTAACTTTTCCTTCGGGTTTGTCTGCTCTTACCCGTACTCTTTTATTTTCCATGATTAAGATTTTAAAAATTAAAATAATCCATGATTAGGATACTTCAATTATGCAAGATGCACAACTCCGCTTCGTTTGTTCTGATCAGAACGAATCTGAGGAACCTGTATGGTAAGAACTTTGTATTTGGTAATAAATTTACCTTCTACGCCCCATTCTACGTTCTGTAAGCCTAATCCTTGAACAAGGCGTACTACGTCAGAAGTCATTTGCACCAAAAGCACGTTGTCAGCTTCCAAGGTGTCAATTACTTTGATACCAGAGATACCAGCAATTTTCAAGATACGTTCGCGAATGGTCATCGTAGATGCACCAGCGGTATCATAATCATTGTCAATAACGGTGTCATAAGATGTTGGAATGTACAACTGCCAAGGTCCGTAATGGTAGTCTGCAATAGAGGCATCTTTCATTGCCATTACATCTGCAACAATAGCAGCGGCAGTCTTGCCGGATTCGTTCCAAGCTACTTTCAACTGCACCAAGTTCCTGTCAGGATGGTTTACATAGCTGTAAATGGTGTTCTGTCCGCGAGAGTCTTTTTCTCCAAAAGAGTACTGTTGGTTGTCAGAAAACAACATTCCTTCCAATTTTTCCTGGATAGCTCTGGTTGCACGTTCAGCATCTGTGGTATCCAAAGGATTACCAAGTGAACGAGAAGCAGCAAGCTCACGGGCGTTGATTTCATAATCAACATGGATAATTGGAATTGGCAAGTAATTGTGCTGATATTTCGGTCTGTCATTCTTTCCACGGGTTACACCGTCCATGGTAACAACAGCTTCCATATCCCCAGAAATATCATGCCATTCAAGAACAGTTGTTCCCATTGCATTTCCCAGATTGTAAACTAATCCTTTGGAACGTAAATCGTCAATACCGCCTAAGCGTTGACGAGAAACATCCATCAAAGCAGAATCCAATTGTTTCCACTCATCCCTTCTTAGGGTTGCATTAGTGTTAATGAACCTGGTATCCCAGTTAGTAGCAATTTTCGGGTCACCACCTTTATAAACAGTCATACAAGGCCTTCCTGTCTCATCAATAAATGGACGAAGAGCACCTACATTCAAACGACCGTTAGTGATGATGCCACCAGCAACTTCACCTGTAGCCTGGCCGTTTGCTCCCATTAAATCAACATTTGCTTCAAACATTTTTATATCTCCTTTCTTAAGTTTAATTAAACAATACGGATTTGAACACGTCCGTCAGGATCAACAGTAGAAGAATCCGACATGTCTACAGTTTTAAGGACTTGTCCAATGATCTGTAATGGAGTATAGTCTCCGGTGCTTTCAACATCGTAAACCTTTACTTTACCATTTCCAGCAGATACAACGAAGTCACCTGCATGGGCGTCTTCTCCGTCTTCCAGGATAGCATTTACCTGACAACCGCGTCCAGGAATCCAAACACGGACTGGATCAGTTGCTGCATAATTGTCGTCAATACCTTTGCCTTGCAAAGCATCTTCGATCGCGAACATCGGGATAGCATTACCGCCAGCTACATCATGAAAACCACAAGTGGTAGCTGATTTAACTTCTACAAGCATTCCTGGGGTAATTACTCCCGCGGCAACATACTCTTCAAAAATGTCAGAGTAGTTTTTCAAAATAACAGTATTCTTAGCCATTTTAATTATCTCCTTTCTAATATAAATTAATTACCAAGTTCCATTCCGGTAGGCAGCATATGTTCTGGGCCGCCTTTGTCTTTATTAGCATTCAAAGAAGTAGCATTTCCGTTTAAAGAAAAGTCAACTTCTTCTTTAGATACAGATTTAAACACTCTTTCCAAAGTGTCTTCATCCATTGCATTGAGGGTAGCTTCCGGCCAAAGGTCGGCTGCGGTGTTCTTTTGGATACCACTGATGTATGTTGACCTTTTCTTAGCCAACTCAGCTTTTCCAAATTCCAATGCTTTTGTGTCTTCTGCAGACATAGCAGCATTTACTTCGATCGTTTTTGGTACAAGAGCATCCAGCTGTTTTTCAGTTAGAGCTTGCAACATATCCCGATCGTCTTCGGTAAACCCTGTTGCTGAATTAGCAATCAGTTCGTTTGCCTTCTTTTCCACACATGGGGTACATGCCATACTTGAAGTCTCCTTTTTATTAGTTCTTACTCGTTTTACATTTGTATTGATAGTTTCATACTCTACCTTTTTCTTAACTTCGACAGCATTGCCGACGAATTCAGCAGCACCGGAGTCAACAACAAACTGGTAATTCTGTTTGTAGTACTTACATTCGCTATTCCCTTCTTTTTCATAGATGAGATAGTCATCGTAAGCTTCAATCAAATAATACCAAGCATTGTCAGTGCCTCCATCGACATAGACGTTCAAAGATCTAACAAGATCCCGAAGTTGATCGAGTTTCTCGTTTAATCCCTTTTCGGAGTTATCAACAATTGTGCTGATTTTATAACCCCCTTCTTTCAGTACTTGGATACTGCTATCCAATGTTACCTTTTCCACATTGAGTTCTCCTTTCTTTTGATTAGCACGAATACCACAACCATCTTCCAAAGAACATGCTCCAACGGCTCCGGGCAAGAGCGCCAAATGATCAGGTCTATGGTTTCTGGCAATAGCAGTATATTGTATTCCGTCATAGACTCCAGGAGTTGCTTCATCCTCTGTGAAAACACCAACACTGATTTCTATAGGTTTCTTACTGTTTACGGCACTTAAAGTGTCGGCGGATACTTTGCCCAGTTTTTCCTCTTCAAGCCAGACTTCGCCGGTTAACTTGTTTGAAACAACTTGACAGTTATATACTCTACCTACAGCTAAATTTTCTACAACTTCAGGACTGTTTGCAGATATTGCATGTCCGTCAGATTCTGGATGATTTATAACTACAGGTATTCCATTCCAGCTTTCAGGAAACTTTCCGAACTCTTCTGCAGGATGATATAATGGACCATGAGAACCATTTAAAACACCTTCTACAATCATCACAACAGGAACAATTAAATGTTTCTTTTCTTGATGAATAGTTTCAGATACGGTGTATCCTGTTACTTGTTTTGCATTCTGCAAAAATGAGTATGTTCCTAGAGCTTCCATATTTTTAATTTTTTAATTTACATAAATAAAAGGAACAAATTGTTCCTTGTCGAACTACTTGTT
>Ga0302286_10000455_pt1 | contig 33530 bp, 31 predicted proteins | sample III_Fen_E2_3_FD_198765 | JGI IMG/M metagenome (GOLD analysis project Ga0302286, IMG submission 198765) | Peat permafrost microbial communities from Stordalen Mire near Abisko, Sweden - III_Fen_E2_3 | ecosystem: Environmental > Terrestrial > Soil > Wetlands > Permafrost | place: Sweden: Abisko...
TATCGTTGGTAGCAATGATAAGCTTACCCAACAAAAACAGGAGAATAAAAGCAATAGAGATAGATCCCACATCACCGGCAAAACACCTGGCTTTGGTTCTGAAATTAAAGTAATTGAACACCAACAAGGATAATATCACATAGTATATCAATTCGTTATCTATAAACTGCACCCGATAGATATTAATATAGAGCAATGCAGCTGCCACCACCAGACTATACCCACCAGTGATGCCATTGATACCATCCATGAAGTTATACGCATTCAGTATGCCTGTGCTGACTACCAACGCGCAAACGCTGAAGTACCAGGGCAATTCAAATAACCCCCACTGATAAAACATCAACCCCATAGCCGTAAAATGAATCAGCAGACGAAGCTTTGACGATTGCGGACGAACATCATCTGCAAAACTAATCAGCGAAAGCATTGTTAACCCACCGAAAAACCAGGGATATTGAAAACCCTGTAGTACAAAATAAAGTAACGCGCCAATATAAAACACCACTCCGCCCCCACGCAAGGTGATACGCGTATGCGAACTGCGTTGATTCGGCTTATCAATAATATTAAAATAATTAGCCACTTTAAAATAAGCCAACTCGGCTACAAATAATAAAAGAAAAATGAAAACGTAATTCATATTTTAATTTGATGTTGATACTTCGACTACGCTGAGTACATGTTCGTCTACACTCAGTACAGGTAGAAGTAGTTTAGTCTTTGTTCTTTAATCTTACCGTCTACCTACTAAACAAATTCCCTCTCTTCCTTACACTCACCATGCACCCTACCGAGTTACCATACAGTTTACCTATATCGGCACCTACCGAGCATCCCAGTTCTATATTCGATAATTTAGGAAATTGTTTCTTTACTTCCAGCAACAGAGAGGTATTTCTGATCATCTCGGGATAAGGAGCCCCATAATTACCATAGTTTTTACTAAAAGAGCACAATGCCTTATAGTTATAACCCTGCACAGCGCCTTCCAGCCCCAAATGATGAACCTGGACTCGACTATTTGAAATAGCTACCCTTCCATTTTTGTTATAAACCGGTGACGACAAAAAAGGTGTACCTATAGTTCGCGAAAAATAAGTCCAACCATTTTGATAAATGCTATTCTGAAAATAACTATCAGCACCTCCATACACTATCCCATCTTTATCATGAAATGGACCCGATTGATCGGTAGTATTCAGGTACTCATAGAGAATTTCCTTGACAATAGGGAATTTATTATTACGAATGGAAACGCCCCAAAGCCCATCGGGTTTATTCATAGTATTCGTCATAAACTTAGGACTGTCTTCCGATATATTCTGCCAGTAGCCACTGATTACAAATTCTGAAATGTTGTACTCCACTTTCATACTCTGCGAAAGAATATGGTTACCTAACGCATTGATTTGGTCATTTCTGTTTGCAGTACTACCCCCGGAACTACCCATCACTATTCTCAGATAATCACTTAACGAGGTGGGTTGCTGCCCCATTCCCGGCACATTACCACCCCATTGTGCCACGTGGTCTACACCATACTGAAAATGAAAAGGCAAGCTCCCTCCCACTCTAAAATAAATATATTTATGATGAAGGAGTAAATTCGTAACGGCAATATTATCTGTAAACCAGCCGTGTGCCACGGCACCCTTTATTTCCAGATAGCCTTTGGTAAAAGGTACGGGGATAAAATGTTCTATTCCAAGGGTGATTTTGGGCATGGGGCGGGCATTTTTGGAGAACAAAAAACCACCGCAGGACAGACTGGAATCCTGAGTACCCAAATGTTCTTCGCGTGCCCCTACGATTAGATCCAAAACAGAAAGGCGTGCTTTTAGATAAGCTTCGTGAAAATAAGCTTTCGTTTTGTTATCGTAAGTTTGGAGTAGTACATCGGCTTTAAAGCCATAATCAAAAACCGCAGACCCGTTATTGAAATCTTTGCTGAACCCCACATTCACATTGGCGGAGTTTGGAGAAGCCGAAATCTGCCCATAGTTATTGCTCTGCAACCAAAATGGGGCATACGCTCCAGTGGAACCTACTCCCGTAAAACCCACTTCATACTTTATCGTATCATTTTGGGCTTCGGCTATTGTGGAAAGCAACAATAAACAAACACAAACTATATAGCTATTTCTCAACACATTCAACTGATTTACACAAGTTATAACTTGCTATTAAATACTTACTGTTTACCGCTTACTGCTCACTGAGAATAAACTACAAATTCCACTAATGACACAAACTTAATCTCTTTCCTATTCGTGAAATCTGTGAACCAACGGTCAGCGTAGCTAAATTCGTTGTCTGAAATTTATTCCCGAATAATCTTTGTGTTTCTATGTGAACTTAGTAATTTAGTGGTAAAACTGTTTTTACTAGACACTATTTACTGATTACTGCTCACTGAAAACTGTTTACCGTCTTTCTCAGTCCTTCTTCTGCCCTCACCGGCATCTTATCCACTCCTAATGCCTGTTTGATCTTAACATTAGAAACTACGTAGTTCTCAGTCAATTTTTGTAGCCGTTCCGTATTGAGCGGTAAATTAAGTACCGCACCCACTTTTGCTACCCATTGCACCACCGTTTTGCTCCACTTCCATATGCTGGCAGGTTTACCCATAGTAGCAGCCATAAGTGTAATCAATTCATTGGTCGACAAACTCTCATCATCTCCCACATTGTAAATACCACTCGTAACCTCTTTCTCTATCAATCCCGAAATCACAAAACTCAGATTATCGATGGAGCAAAAAGACCGTCTGTTTTCAAACGCCCCCAAAGGATAAGGAATCCCCTTTTTTACCACTTTATACAACAAATTCAAATTCCCCTTATTCCCCGGCCCATGAATCATACATGGTCTTAATATGTAAGTCTTCTGTTCTCTAGATATTGTGTTGTCCTGCTTTGACTGATGACTGGTGACTGATGAATGATGACTGAGAAGATATTCTTCCGCCTTTATCTTACTCTCTCCATAAGGCCCTTTCGGACTTGGAACTATCTCTTCCGTAAGTATCTCTCCCACTACCTTATCAGCAGCGGCTTTTACTGAACTGAAAAAGATAAACTTTTTAGCTTCTGAACTAAGAAACCAATCATACACCTTTTGCGTTAAACCGGTATTGATATCAAAATACACCTGCGCATTGGTTTGATTCTTGGTATCATGTGCTTTACCTGCCAGATGGATAACCACATCTACAGTAGGAATAGCCTCCAACTCCGCCCAGGCATAAGTCTTTACAACACCTTCTTTCTGCGGTGCTATAATATCTAACCCATAGATAGTATGGTGAACTTTTAGTGCATTCACTAAATTAGTGCCGACAAAGCCGTGCATACCAGTGATAAGAATATTCATATAATCAAGGAGTTCACTAGATTAATATATTTCTCCACAACTGCATCCTTTGAATAATTCAATTTAACATCAGTCAATCCTCTACTACCCATTTCAACTAACTCGCTATTTGAAGCAGCTTTTAACATTTCGACTATCCGAACTATTTTTTTTGATAGATTACTTTCCTCAATCAAGAATGCGCAGTGTTTATTTTCCAGAAAACTGATGATAGGAGTATTCTTACCTGAAGATACGATCATTGGTTTTGCACAAGCCATAATAGTATAAACTTTTGAAGGAAATCCATGTCCTTCTGTCTCTGGAGACATAAATATAAATTGAAGATCTGAGTAAGCAATTAATGCAGGCATCAACTCTCTATTCTGATAGGGAATTAAATGAACTTTTCCAAGCGAATACTTCGAAATTTCTCTACAAATAAAATCTTTTTGTACACCTTCACCAATTATATAGAAATCAATATTATCATCTCTTAGTTCAATTGCAATTTTCACTAATGTTTCCCAATCTTGCGCATGTCCAATATTTCCAGCATACATCAACTTAAAAGAGTCTGTATTCGGAAAGTAATTTCTATCAATCGTAGTAATGTCTAAAGTAAGTGGTTTGTATATTGCTGTATCTACAAAGTTAGGGATAATTTCCAGTTTTGATTCATCTTTGAATCGACTAACAATTGTATCATAAAATACTTTGTCTATAGTAGTCACTTTATCTGAATAATTATAAACAAAACTTTCTAGTTTCTTTAATATTGAAATAATTCCTTTAGATTTTAAACCTCCGTTTTCAATCAACAAATCGGGATAAATTTCTTGTACATTGTATATTACTTTTGCCCCTTTAAGTTTTCCTAAAAAGATATTGACAAGACCTAATGTCAAAGGTGGAGATGGAGATAAAATTATATCTATATTATTCTCAAAAAGACCTAATATAAACGATGCAAAATGCCAATATATAAAACCAAACATCCTCAATATCGAACTCTTAAATTTCTTTTGAGGAATATGCTTTACTTTTATACCTTTGTAATTACTTTCAAAATACAAACCTAGCAAATTAAACTTTAAAGGCTGCCTTTTAAGATCCTCTCTGACAAGATTATAATGAGGAGTTGTCGTTAATACAGTTACTTCATAACCCTCCTCTTTAAATTTAAGAGCGATGTCGTTATAAAGATATGCAGTTGAGACTCCATCAGGACTAAAAGCAATAGTATGAATCAAAATTTTACTCATTCCACACCACTCGTTTAATATAATCTGTATAAGACAAAATAATGCGCACCACTTTATCACTTACATTTGGCATACTATAATCTGCTACAGGTCTGAAATTTCTTTCAGTTCCTTTTTGTTGAGCTTCTAATTGTACCAGTCCTTGCATTACACGTTCTGGATTTAGCCCCACCATCATTACCGAAGCTTCTTCCATTGCCTCCGGGCGCTCATGTGCTTCTCTGATATTAAGCGCTCTGAAATTGAGAATAGATGACTCTTCACTTATAGTTCCACTATCCGACAATACAGCTTTTGCATTCATTTGTAGGGCAATGTAGTCACTTAATCCCATTGGTTTCATCAACTTTACATTTTCATGAAATTTGATTTCGTGTTTCTCAATCATTTTTCGGGTACGGGGATGGGTTGAAACAATAACCGGTAAACTATAAGTAGAGGCCACCATATTTAAAATTTCCACCAAATGAAAAAAGTTTCTTTCGGAGGCAATATTCTCTTCACGATGAGCTGAAACAACAAAAAAGCCGTCAGCTGTCAGCCCTAAGTTTTGAAGAATATTGGATGATTTTACCTTGGGTAAATAAGTAGTAAGCACTTCGTACATTGGGCTTCCCGTCTTGATAATCCGATCCGGTCGTAGGCCTTCAGCCAACAGATATTCACGAGCAATATCGCTATATGTCAGATTAATATCAGCTGTGTGATCTACTATCTTACGATTGCTTTCCTCCGGTACTCGTTGGTCGAAACAGCGATTACCCGCTTCCATGTGAAAAATAGGAATATGACGCTTTTTAGCTGCAATTGCACATAAGCATGAATTTGTGTCGCCCAACACTAAAAATGCATCAGGTTGAACTTCTTCCAGTACAGGATCAATATTTATAAGAATCAAGCCGGCAGTTTCAGTTGCATTTTTACCGGCTGCGTTCAAAAAATAGTCGGGTTTACGCAATCCCAGATCCTCAAAAAACACTTCATTCAATTCATAATCATAATTCTGACCTGTATGAACTAATACATGCTCTGTGGCTTCAGATGCATCCAGTTTTTGTAAAACACACGATAAACGAATTATCTCAGGTCTCGTGCCAACAACAGTTAGTACTTTTAATTTTTTCATATAATATATGTTTCAAAGAATAGCAATTTAAACTTTCAAAAAATATGTATCCGGTTTTTCTTTATCGAAAACTTCATTTACCCACATAATGGTTACCATATCGGTATCTCCTAAATTTTCGATATTGTGTGTATAGCCAACAGGAATATCCACAACTTCAAGTTTTTCACCCGAAACAAGATATTCAATGATTTGTTCCAAATCAATTTTTCTAAACCGAATAACTCCTTTTCCACTCACCACCAAAAACTTCTCATTTTTAGTATGATGCCAATGATTTCCCTTTATTATATGTGGCTTTGATATATTTACGGATACTTGTCCCCGCTCATTTGTTTTTAGAAACTCTGTAAATGAACCTCTTTGATCTACGTTCATCTTCAAAGGATAACTAAAATCACTCTCTGGCAAATAACTCAGGTAAGTGGAATAAAGCTTTTTCACAAACTCATCACCCATGTCAGGGAGCTGTAATGTTGATCGACTATATTTGAATTGATTCAATAACGATACTATCTCTCCTAATGGTTTTGTATAAATCGGTGATACCTCCTCAAAACGATTACTTAGGTCGAGAGGACTTTCCACTTTAAGTTTAGCAATAAACGAATTTATCACATCATCCACATATACCAGATTCAAAACCACATTTGGATCATTTACCTGAATCGGAAGATCATGAGCAATATTATTACAAAAGGTAGCCACCGCACTGTTGTAATTAGGTCTACACCATTTGCCAAAAACGTTAGGTAAACGATAAACATACACTTTAGACCCGGTTTCTTTACTATAATCAAACAACAAGTCTTCTCCTGCCTTTTTGCTCTCACCGTATGGGTTATTTTGAGCTGCCTGGATAGATGATGTTATTAGAACCGGAGCCTTGCTGTGGTGTTTTTTTAGTGCATCCAATAGTTGAGATGTAAAGCCAAAATTCCCAGTCATAAAATCAGCCGGGTTGTCTGGACGATTAACACCTGCCAAATGAAACACGAAGTCACATTCACGAGCATACTTATCCAATTGATTGGGGTCGGTATCCACATCAAATTCCATCAAATCCTCAAATCCTTGATTTCGCAATTCAACTATCAGGTTTTTACCAACAAAACCTTTTGCACCTGTTACAAGTATTTTCATTTACTAATTCCTTCTTTTACAAAATCTAACTTCAACAATAGTTTTTTCATTCCTTTCACATCCAACCGTGCTGTATTATGCGAATGATAATCATCTATTACTGAAACTTCTTCTTGCCCTTCAACAAAGTACTTGTCATAATTCAAATCACGATTATCAGCAGGTATTCTGAAGTAATCACCCATATCTTCCGACTTAGCCATTTCTTCACGCGTAACCAATGTTTCGTATAATTTTTCTCCGTGACGGGTACCAATTACACGAACCTTACTGGTTGACTGATACAGATCAATAATAGCTTTTGCCAACACTTCGATAGTAGCTGCCGGTGCTTTTTGAACAAACAAATCTCCGTTCTGACCATGTTCAAATGCATACAATACCAAATCAACAGCATCATCCAAAGTCATCATAAAACGAGTCATATTGGGGTCTGTAATTGTCAAGTCCTTACCTGCTGCCATTTGATCAACAAACAAAGGAATAACCGAGCCACGGCTAGCCATCACATTACCATAACGGGTACAGCAAATAGTAGTTTTAGCATCATCTCCTAGCGAACGTGCTTTAGCGATGGCTACTTTTTCCATCATAGCTTTACTGATTCCCATGGCATTGATTGGATATGCCGCTTTATCGGTACTAAGTACTATCATCCGTTTCACACCATGCTCTACAGCCGAATCAAGTACATTTTGTGTTCCTAACACATTTGTGTTTACAGCCTCTATAGGGAAAAATTCACAAGATGGTACTTGCTTTAATGCTGCAGCGTGAAAGATAAAATCTACCCCATGCATAGCATTATCCACACTGCGCTTGTTACGCACATCACCAATATAAAACTTCACCTTCGGATTTTGAAGTACATGACGCATATCGTCTTGCTTCTTCTCATCGCGACTAAATATACGAATTTCTTTGATTTCGGTATCTAAAAAGCGTTTCAATACAGCATTCCCAAAAGAACCTGTACCGCCAGTGATTAGTAAAATTTTGTCTTTAAACATAAATCAAGATATGTAAATTGTAGATAATTTTAAAATATAATTTTCTAAAGTAAAATTTGAAGAAAGCTCAACGCTCGATCCTTTAAACCTATTTAATAATTCTCGATTATTACTAAAAAATGTAATTATTCTTGCAAGTTCATCAATTTCACCAGGTTTAATTAAATAACCATTCAGCCCTTCTTGAACAATTTCAGGAATACCTGCTATCTTAGTTGAAATAATAGCACAAGCTAAAGCCATTGCTTCAGGAATTACCATTGGGAAACCTTCTGAATAAGAAGGTAAAACTAACACATCTGCTGCTGATATAATTTTATTTTTTTCCTCTCCCATTATATATCCAAGAAAATTCACATGCAACTCATTCTCCTGAATAAATGAATTACAATAATTTCTAATACTTTCACAAGAAAAGTCACCTAGAACATTTAAAGTGTAGTTAATATTTAGCTTGCAAAGTGCAAATAATAAATCATGAAAACCTTTTCTTTTTGATATACTTCCAACATATATCAGCTTTAAATCATCATGTGAGTTATTATAATTAGCAAGGACATCGATATTGACATTATGAAAGTTATATAAGACAACAATCATATTACTCGGTATTCCTATATCTATTAACTGGCTTTTAAAATCTTCAGACAAAACTATAATTTTATGAACTCTCTTTAGCATGCAAAATTGAATTTTTCTAAAAAGAGAATTGTCTAGAAAAGTCTCATCTATCCCGCTAAAATGTATCTGAAAAAACACAACTTTCGAAGTTAAAAAGCCAACTAGAAATATAATAATTTGATCCTTAAACAGGGGAAATTTAGCGGAAGAGTTAAAATGAATTGCATCAAAATCCTTCTTGAGAACTCTTCTTGAAAGATTGAAAAGTAAGTAGAGTGCTTGAAAAATATTTTGAAAAGAAAATTTACCTTCAGAATTCTTTTTTTGTTTAAGTATGGTTGAATTAAAAAATTCAATATTAATATTATTCTCTTTAAAATGAAAAAACGCTTTTTCTTCTGAAAGATATTCAGCAATTCGCATAATACCACCTTTATATCTTTCTTTTACAAATGGTGCTACATAAACTATTTTCATATTGATTTGATTTTTTTGCACGGAACTCCAGCCGCAATACAATTATCCTCGATATCATTTGTAACAACACTGTTTGCGCCAATAATCACATTTGACCCAATTTTTGCACCTTTACAGATAGTAACTTTATCACCAATCCAAACATTATCTCCAATTTCTATAGGCGCTGTTTTATAACCATTTAAAATCAGTTGACCATCTTCTAAAAGGTATGCGTGATCATGATCAAGTATAGATACAAATTGAGCTATGGTTACATGTCTGCCAATTATAATTTTTTCGTGAGCTACTATACGAGAATATTTATTTATGCAAAAATTATCTCCTATAATTATTATGCCCTTTGATATAATCTCACAATGTTGAGCAATAATCGCCCTCTTACCAATGACTGTTTTACTCGCTAAATATAATCGAAATGGCCAATAGGCAAAAGAAATAGATGGCAAAGAAATATCTAGCTTTTTACTAAATATAACTTTAAGAAATAAACAATTTATTCCAGCAAAAACCTTTACAATAAAATCAATTATTTTTATCATCACGCCTTTTAAACAAATAAAAATACAACATGTAAAAAAATGATATTGGAATATTTACATTAAATAAGTTTGCTCGGATTGATTTTATAAAATAAATATTAGCTTTATAATAATTATTTTGATATGTAAATACTAATCTGGATAAAGCTAGATAATGATTTGATAACTGAATATGTTTCTTCGCCTTTTTATTTCTATATGTAAATAGAATTTCCTTTTCACTATCAGTAATATAGCCTCTATGAATTACATCTAATACTAATTTATTGTACCTTACATTATTTGTTCTAGTACTAATTGAACCTGGTGTAACCCTATATTTGATTAGTGGTTCTGAAAAATTATACGCATTTCCTGTTTTGATAATATTATAGAAAAACATAAAATCCTCAAAATACTGCTTAATTGGTTCGTAATACCCACCAATAGATATCGCATTTTCTCTTTTATAAAATGAACTTGAATGTACAATGCAATTCTTATATTTAAACTGTTTTTGTATTTCTTCATTAGTCGTTGGAATATCATTATAAGTGTATATATAATCTCCAACCTCATCAATTACGTCAGTACAACTTCCACATACTGCATATGAAGGATTATCCTCCATAAATTTATACTGCTTTTCAAATCGGTTGGGATAACAAATATCATCTGCATCAAGCTTTGCAATATACTTCCCTGATGCAAGAGCCAAACCTCTGTTTAAGGATTTAGAAACACCTTGGTTTATTTGGGAATAATATTTAATTCTGTCATCTTTAAACTCACTTACAACTTTCTCAGTACCATCTATAGAACCATCATTTATAATTATCAATTCAAAATCAGAGAATGTTTGTGAAAGGACACTCTGAATTGCTTGCCCAATGTATTCCTCCGCATTGTAGGCACTTATTAAAACAGATATTTCAGGCATTTATTTATCGTATTACTAGTGGTATTTGATTTGTAATTTTATGTACAGAATTAAAATTATACTCTGAGATCTTTTCAATATCAAATTGATATCCTTGATTCCAATAATCAAGAAGACCAGTTACGCTAATTTCACCAAACAAATTATCATATTCTAATTCTGATTGAATTTTATTTAATACCAAATTAGTTACAACTGGGTCATGGAAAGAAAGCCCTCTCTTCTTATATTTGAACAACAAAAAACCGTTCATTAAGCCCTCATATGAATTTGGAGCCTTAAAACTAAAAGACTTCGTTAATGCTAAAATCTCCTTAGTTTTATATACATTTCCATCAACGCTAAATCTATACGCCCAATCATACTCATTGAGTGCCCATTTCCATTCAAGTAAGGTATCCCTAATTGTGAATATTGGATTCATCTCCTTCTGACAAGTTTCACACCAATTTATCCGACTTCCAAGCCTCATTGAAAAGATTACTCTTGAACTCATTCTACTCAAAATCTCTGATAATGAAAATCTTCGTATAAAAATCATATCATCAACTGCAAAAAAAATAAATTCCGCATCGATATTACTTAATTGAGATATCAAGTCTCTTCTAAAATCATTTTCCTTAATAAATTTCACACTATCGTAAATTATTTTTAATTCATCATACCCTTTTTGAAAAGATTCGTCGGAAGTATTATAAAGAACTGTCAAAGAGCATGGATTTTCACAATACAAATAATAAGATCTTAACAAGGCATCTAATTGAATTGGTCTATCTTTTGAGAATATAATCCCCGAAATAGTTTTCGACTTATATTTCCTTAAACTATAGAAGAATAAATAAAACATACTTCTTATATTGGGTAATATATACTTAATATTTTTTATCATCTTTGTATCTTTATATAAAATCGATAATACACCAGTAACCAGTACACAAGCATTCCTGTTGACGATTGCCATTGAGTGTGTCCAAAATCCTTAAAAATAATAACAATGACCATACCTACATATGAGTAATTGTGAGATATGGAATCTTTAACGATTATAAATAACAATGGAAAATAAATTATAATCAATAATAATAAACCACCTTTCATTATCAAATGTACTATCCCAAAATGTATCATATCAATACCTCCAATAAATTCTTCGCCAGAAAAAGTTTTAATACCGCCAAAGCCTCTACCAAATAGTAATTGTAAAACATTACATCTTTCTAAATAATGTACACTTTCATTTACCCTATCCATATTACTATCGTCAGTCATATTGAATTTACCCACAAAACTAAGAATAGAATCAGGAGCATATTTAGATAAAACAAAATAAATAATACCACTAATAATAAAAAAAAAGATTATCAGTCTAAATTTTGAAATTAAATTTTTGTTAAATATAATTGTAAGTAGGAACGGTAAAATCACTGGAATAAATACAGTTTTCGTTTGAGTTAAGTATCCCATAAACAATATGAAAAAAGTACCAATATATATAAATAATCTATTATATTTCACATCGGTGTAACATAACATAAATGGAATCATAAAAAGTGGAGAAATAGGTGCGAACAAATTTAGTTTAGATTCTTGGTCATATGCAAATCTAGCTTCTGAAGAGACAGTCCAACTGTATCCCATATATATAAAAAGTCCTATTGATGCTAAAAGCAAATATGGCATAATTCTATTTAATCCTGCCAACTTATTATCTATAAAATTTTCATAAAATTGCCTATCATCTGCTACAAATAAAATTAACGGAGTGAAACAAATAAAATCTTTAAAAATATCAGAAAATAAATTTCCGTTCAAAATTCCCATGAAGAAATAAAAAAAGGAAATAAATACTAAAATAATTTTTATGTTTGTAAGCTTCCCTTTATACATTAAAAAAAATACAAGGAGAAGCATTAGAAAAACTAAAGATGCCAAATAGCTTGCTCTATTTATAACAATAAGGTATAAAAGTAATGCTACACTCGAAATAATGTATTTATTTACTTTGAATAATTTCTTCATATAAATCAATATATTGAGTTAGCACTTTCGATTCATCATAAGATTCTAAAGTTTTAGATATATCATACTCAAATTTTTGAGCCACTAAATATTTGACTCCACAAATTAAATCATCTTTATCATATTTTTCCACTAAATATCCATTCACTTTATGTTTTATAACATCTTTCATACCTCCAGTATTAAATGCTAGAACTGGCGTTTTACAAAGGATTGATTCAATTGCAACATAAGGTAAATTTTCTGACAATGATGGTATTAAACAAATATCAGCAGCACTATATGCTTCTATCATTCGCTCGATAGTAGTTACTTGACCAATACATACAATATCATTTTCTGGCGATTTAATTTCATATTTATTTCCCACAACTAGAAAACAATACTCTTCAGTTGGTAATTGATCCAATAAAAATTTGAAAAATGAAAAGCCTTTATTTATAGATGTATCTGCATTGTTTGCTCCAAACAATATACATTTTTTATCCAAAGGCAATTCAAATTTATTCTTTGCTTTAGATTTATCTATACCAATCCATTCCTTTTTGTTGATTAAATTTGGTATAACTCTGCATGATGATATAGCTTTATTAAAGTAACTCAACTCATATTGATCATTCAACCAACGACTTGGTGTAGTAAAAATAATAGGTTTATCCGCTAAAAATTTTTTTTTCCGAAATCGAATGAACTTATCTATCATCCAATTAGGTGATAGATTTATATATGGTTTAAATTCATTAGGATTAATATGTTCAGCACCATTAAAAATCCAACCATCATGCAATGTCCAAACAATAGGCTTATTTATCATACCTATTTGCTTCAAACTAATCATCTCAGCACCAATCCAATGTAAATGAACAATATCTGCATCTGATTTATTAATACAATTCAACAGTAAGCTCGGAAAAATATTGATAGATCGAAAATCACCAGTTGGATTCCTAAAGAATGACAAAAAAACATTTACTAATTTATTTTTAAGTTTAAAAATAAAGTTGTATATTCTACTATCAAGAAGCTTAATTGTAGAATCATATACTTTCTCTCCTTCAAAAAGTATTAACGAAAAGTCTATGTTTGAACAATGTAAACTAGTTGTAAGATTATGGACAGCCCTAGCAGCCCCACCTCCCCGATTTGAAAGAGAAACAATTAATATTTTCATTTAGAACATTTATTGTTGAACGAAAACTAATTTTTTACTACAGCAAAAATATAAATATGACAAAAATTTAAATTCAAAATCAGTTCTTTAGTTGTCAAAATAAATACACTTGACAATTTTAAATGTAGCCTTTCTTAAAAGAGAATAGGAAAATGAGAATATAAAATTCACAACTTTATTACAAAAACTAACTTTATTCAACCCTAGTTTAATAAAAATGAATTTTCTTTTATATTCAAAATCTTCAATAAGTCTTTCAACTAAAGTGATATTATTTCTTCTATATTTATCGTACACAACTTTATCCTTAATAATAAAATCATTGAACAATAACTTATTGACATTATAGTTGTTCGAAACTGACTCATTGTGAATTCTATAGTTTACAGTAATTCGATCAACATATTTTATTTTAACCCCACTCCTTACAATTGCCAAAAACATTGGCCAATCTTCAAAAGGCATCTTTTCATCATAACCCCCAATATCAACCAAAATGTTTTTTAATACGAAAAATGTTGGAGTACCTATATACAAAAAATTATTTCGTAATAATAAAAAGTATTGCTGAGCCGCAGTGATTTCGAAGTTATTAAACAGAGATGTCGAATAATCATTAACTCCTACAAATTCATCCGAATTGAAAGTATTATTAAAGACATTCATGTTAGCATGTAAAGCGAAAATTAACTCAGAACTCAGGTTAATATAATCAATGTAGTCATTAATACAATTTTTCAATAACACATCATCACCTGCGATAAACTTCATCCATTTGCCATTTGCACTCTGCAATCCCCTATTACAATTTGCTGATATACCAGTATTTTTTGTACTAGAAATAATTTGAGTCTCAACAAAATTGGACTTATTTTTTGAAATCCAATCTGAGCACATAAGAACAGTGTTATCAGTAGAGCAATCATCACTGATAACTAATTCAATATTCTTATATGTTTGTGATTTTGCACTCTCTAAAGTATCAAGCACATACTTAGAGGAATTATATGTTATCACAATAATAGAGACTAAGGGGTGTTCAATATCTTTAGACATAATTATTTTAATATTTCAATTTAATCCTGTAGTTTCTCGATTTATCTTTTCTTAAAACTACGCAAAAGACTATTAATTTCTTCTATCTCTTGAATTTTGAATAGATATGAAAAAGCAAAATAGACAGCAATAGCAATTAAGCTTCCAATTGTTAACTTTAAAATCAAAAAATGAATAAATTGTATACTAGAGTAAGTAACTAATGCAGTTATCAGTGTAGTTACTATAATTGGCCAAATGTCTCTTATCTGAGAGAATGGTCCATATCCATAAAGTTTACCTGGCAAATAAGCATTAATAAAAAAACTAATAAAAGTGGTAATGACCTGTCCCACTATCATAGCTTTGAGACTAATAGGAATCGTAATAATTAAAGCAATTATCGTTAATGGCGCTTTCGAAAGATCAACTTTCAAAAATAAATCAGATCTACCATTTGCATTCAAAATATTCATATTTAGAGCGCTCAAAGGATACAAAATTCGAGCAAAACACATCCATTGAAGTAAAGGTACCATTGGCATCCATTTTGTCCCCAAAAAAAAATTCACAAACGGATCAGCTAAAACAGCTAGAATTGTCATTGTTGGAAATATAAAAAAAGCTGTCATTCTGATTAAACGTCTATAAACAAGAATCATTCTTTCTTTATCATCTTGCAAAGCAGCTAAAATAGGAAAAGTTACCTGTTGCAGAATACTTGTTACAGTTCCAGCAGTAACTTCAGCAAGTTGCTTTGCCTGAGTATAAAAACCCAAATTACTGGCTGAATAAGCTTTGCCAATAAAAATATTATACATATTTTGAAAAATCTGAGCATAAATCCCGGATGCTAAAATTTTCGAACCGTAACCAAATAAATCCTTAAACGATTTCTTAGAAAATACAAACGATGTTTTCCATTTACTGAAATACCAAAATAAAACTACTGATACTATTGAACCTATCAATTGACGGTATACCAATGACCATACTCCAAAACCTGTATATGCAAAGTAAATTGCACAAACTCCACTTATCATGATTGACAAAATATTGATTTTCGCTAAAGTTTTAAAGTTCAGTTCAACAGTCAACATTGAACGCTGTACAATGGAAAGCGAATTTATTATTATATTAATACCAATTACTCTTGTAATCGGTATTAAAGCTGGAGTATTATAAAAATCTGCAATATACGGTGCAGAAATAAAAAGAAGAATATAAAAAAATAGACTTACAACAAAGTTGAAAACAAATACTGTTGAATAATCCTCAAGCGATCGGTTTTGTCGTTGAATTAAGCCCGAACCCATGCCGCTATCTACAAAGGTTTGGGCAATAGCTATAAATATTGCTATCATTCCGATCAACCCAAAATCAGCCGGGATTAACAAACGTGCCAATAAAATACCTATCAAAAACTGACTCCCCTGCACCGAAAATTTTTCAATGCTATTCCAAAGCATACCTTTTGTTGCGACTTCCTTTAATGAAGTTTTATTTTCCATTAATTATTTTAAATAAATATTTGTTTTGAGAAAAACCAAATTAACTAACCTTCAATAATTATATACCATATATTTGCTTACAAAGCAATGAATTTAAAAATTATTTTTAAAATAATACAGCTCAATGTATTACATATTCGATTAGATTATGACTTAGCCAATGAGCTTATTATATAAACAAATAAATTTACACAGCACTAACATTATACATTTAAAGACAATTAACTTGTCACAATAAACTTCATACTCGTTGTTACCTTATTAAATTCCAAAGACAATATATAGATGCCTTTTTTTAAAAGATTATCACCAATTTCTTGATTGTAATACCCTTTAGTTTGAAAACCATTTTTAGTCTCTTTATATACTTTGCCGGAAATATCAAATATTCTGACATTTAGGTATCCGTCAATTGGCAAAAAATACTCAATTTTTGTAATACCATTTACAGTATAAATAATTGTTTTTAATTCATTGTTATTTCCAATAGCCGGTGTAAATAGGTAAGGCACCTTGTTATATTTAACAAGTAAATCTCTGAAATTTATCACAGCAACTTTAATTTTCTCTGTAAAATAATGTATTCCGCTACTCCAACTAATAAATAAAGAGTCACCAACAATACAAATTGATGGATAGGTATTAAAAGTATTATCGTTAATTATAAAGATATCGTTAAAATGAACAAAATCTTCTGTAATACAAACGCCTATCGACTTCCTTTGAGACGAATGACTCGTAAAAGGAATATTATCGAGCGAATCATATTTTTGATATGCAATTGCAGCCATCTTCTTGCCATTAAAAATATCACTTTCAAATGTACAAACGCTATTTCGATACCCTTTTATTGCTCCGGGGATGGCTGCTAAACCTTTATTAGTCCATGTATCACCATCGACAGAAGACCAATACATGTAACCATTAATTGTATTTGTATTATACCTTGATAATCCATTCCATTCATTATTTAAATAAGTCATTGACATTTCGTGATTCCGATATAAAGAAGCATCCACACCACAAAAGATTGGTTTCTTTAAAATCCAATTTTTCAGATCATCACTCTCCATTAAACAAGCAATTCCACCTGTATCTCCAAATTTGAATGCATCTGACAGGATTTCAGCTGTTAAATAGTACTTTGAGTTAACTTTCTGAAGTTGATCTGTACCTTCAATAAGTATACCTTTATCTCCAAATGAAATAAAATTTATTGAGTCTAAGTTGATTCGTATTGTATTCTTAATATGAGCTGAAAATACTGCTAAAGTGAGATCTGAATAAGTCGACAAACTTCCATCTTCAAGCACATATTTAACTTTCAAACGATTGACTGGAGATAGTTTAAAATTATCAAGATAAAAATCACGATAAAACACATTTGATTTATCAAGTGTAAATACAATTCTAACAGTATTTGAGTCAATTTGAAAAAAACGAGGAGCCCACCCCGGTTTACCTAAAATAGTATCTGACAAAATATCTGCATTTAACATTATTTTTTCTGTTTTTGAATCCAACACACTAAGCATATATTTATTTGGACTTAAAGAACAATAAAGAACTAGAGTATATTGTTTTGATGATAGACTTCTTAATGATAATACCTGCGAATCGTGAACCATATTTGCACCTGCATTTACTACTATTGTATTTAGAATTCCACTTTCTAAATTGGAAGCTTGTAGATTATTATCATTTAAAGTGAAACATAACAACATATTCAAAAATGAGATTCCAAATAGAAAAAATAAAGAGATTATAATTTTTGGTCTTTTACACATACCCATCTCAATTTAAATTAGTAATAAATAACAACAATTTAGTTGCTTCTAGCAACTAACGGAAACAGACATAAAATCACTTTAGTTTTCAAACAAATCATTTATTGAGTGAATTATACATAATTTCTGCAATTTTAAAATCGTCTTCCCAATCAATATCAAACGACTTTGATTTATCCTGTACATATAAATAGGGTTTATTTCCAATCCTATCAGATTCATTAATGTATGTATTTCTATTCGTTAGAAAAATTGCACTATCTATTTCATACAGATCTTTAAGATCTTGAGTACGCGGCCACTTTTGCCTTGTGCATCGATTCACTAGGTCATTTTCATCCTTTCCCCACAAAAAGTTTCGAAAAGATTGAACACTCATAAGAGAATCAAATCCCAACTCAATTGAATTATAATAAGATAGAATAGCTTTTTCGTAATCGATTTCGTCAACAAAAGGAGAAGTAACATGGGTCCACAAAATATGCTTAGATTTGCATACTGAAGGCACATAATTGACCAAGTCAATTAAATCAACCGAATTTGTAGCTAAATTATCTGGGCGCGTAACAATTTTCAATTTCGGAAATAAAGATTGAAATTCTCGACCAACTTCGATACATTTTTCATCGTTGGTTGACAATATAACCTCGTCAACTATACTCAATTTACTTAATTGAGTTAGTTTCAATTCAAGCAAGCCGTTCTTAAAGTCTGCAAACTGTCTTGTGTTTTTATGTTCAACTCTTTGACTTCCTTTTCTAACGGGCAAAAAAACAGAGATACTTTGATCGATCATAATAATTCGTAAACAGATTGTGCTGGTAACTCAGAATATTTCGTAGGCGTTAATGAACAAAATAAAACGCCCAATTCATTTATCTTTTTGAATAATATTTCATTTTCATTAAAAAGGTCAAATTCGTTAGCAGATGCCAAACCCAAATAACCATCATAACCAATGAAAAAAATCTCTTTTGCACCAAGTTCAATAGCCGTTTGAATGGAAAGCGCAGTTACAGAATCATTATGTATATTGGTAAATGTAATCCTCGATAATTCATAAGCCAAGTTTTTAAAAAAAACTGGCACATAAGTTCCCATAGTTCGTGGATAAGGGGGTAAAACTGCAATCCTATTATGGGGAGCAATATTTTCAAAAACTGCTTCCAGCCTAAGTCCCTCATTACCTGATAAGCAATGAATCTGCCTGTTGGATATATTATTATAAGCTTTTACATTCTTCGAACTCGAATGAATAACTATTACTTCAGTATTTTGTACAAGGTATTCCTTAATAGCTTTCGAATGTAAAGTGCCACTAGGCCCTCCCCCGACAATCATCACTTTAGTAGTTTTCATGTCTGGAGAAAACACTTTAAGTTCCTGATTATCTTTAACTCCACTCGACCTATTTGTAAGAGCCCTAATTATACTATTAAAAGAATAAAATCTCTTGCTAACCCAATCCATCACATCTTTTTGTGGAAGTGAGTTTGAACCAGATACCATATATGGTAAGTTAGTTCCCCATTCGTACTCTTGCAATAACTTCGAGAAACTATCAACAACTTTACTTAAAGGATTAAAATCAAAATCCAAGATTCCTTTCGCGTTCAATGCTGTAAGTAACAGTTCAGTCTTTAAATTGCCGGCACCTCGCCCCATTCCTGCTACTGTTACATCTACAATATCAGCACCACATTCAAGGGCTGTCAATGTGTTAATTAAGCCTAACTCTAGATTATTATGCCCATGAAAACCTATTTTTACATTCGTTCTTGAGCGCACAAGATTAAAAATATCCCTAATATCCTCTGGATAGATACCACCATAAGAGTCAACCATATTAAAATAGTCTACTTTGCCATCTAACTCGTTTAGTTGATTGATAAAAGCTTTCTGTTCGCGCCATTTTGACATATACATCACATTAAAACCAACCTCAAACCCCATTCCTCTAACAAATACTGCCAGATTTAAAGCCCTCTCAAAGTTCTTAGGATCAACAGCCATACGTACCATATCAACATAGCCTAAAACTGGTTCTAGCAATTTGGATAGCATAGTTATTGATACATCTTTTTCGTTGATCATAATAGCAATTTTTTTACTGCTGTTCTTCCTTATTTGTTCTAAAACAGATACTGGACAGTAAAAATATTCACCATAATATCCCGATAAAGGCTTCGACCGATAACCAACTTCTATGTAATCAACAGGCAATTGATTAAATGATTCGAGATATGTAGTAACTAAATCCTTCTCGAAGTCCCAATTGGTATAATATCCCCCATCTCGAAGCGTACAATCTAGTATTTTCATACATTATAATTATTAGAATTGATTAATTAGATTATCTACAATTTTTTGTGAAGCAGAAACTCCATCTGAAAATAAATATGATTCGGAAAACACTTTCCTTTTTATTGCCAAATCGTCATTTCCATTGACAACAATATTTTGAATAAAAGTTCTAATTTCATTTTCGCTATTAGCTTTATAATGGCATTCAAATGCTAATTTTCCAAAATCATTAAATGTTGCAGCAACATCCTCTCTATTCTGAGTATACAAAGCAGGCTTCTGAAGAGCCAAATATTCAGCCATGAATGAACCACTATCATGGATTAAAGCATCAGAATTTAAAAACAAATCCCAATATTCACCATCGTTAATTTGACAATTCTTTAGTTGCTTCCATTGTTCAAAATACTCTTTAGTCTTTTCCGAACCCCATAAATCATTATTACTTAATATATTTATTAAAAACGGATGAGGCTTAATTGCAAACTGCACTTCTTTTTCAAATTCTTTCACTATACCTAACATACATTCAGCATAATCTAGAAAACAACTCCAATCAAGTTGAGTGGTTTGATAGCCTGGAATCGTCCAATGTGGCGCCCATATAATCTTTTTTTTATGAACATTTTGGGGTCTCCAACTATTATTTTCTATTTTTTCATTATTTCTATCTATAGTTGGATAACCACTTACCACAACGTTTATTCCCTTATTTCGTGCAATTTTCCTTGCTATATCAAAATGAATTTGTGTTTCATAATAATTTCGCCAAACAACATTGTGAAAAAACTGATTAAATTGTAATTCAACAAGATAGTCTATTCTAAATGAATATGGCACATAACAGGTAAGTTTATCTAAAAAGTTTGTTATATAATATTCATTTCTAGTTAACTGATGTGGATTAGTAAAAAAAATAATATCCGGAGCTAATTCATATTTAATATTTATCCATATGTCCTTTGATTTACTGTATGAACTAACGTATTTATAACCATTTCTAATACAAAGGTCTTCACATTTTGCCATCTCATCATTCATAAATTTTAGACCTTGATTTATAACCGGACAAATTACAACAACCGGATCAAATCTATCGTTTGCGACCATCAATCTGTAGACATTATCATATTTCCATGATGAATCAAAAATTAAAAAAAAAGCAACTTTTATTTTTTCTTTTTTTCTTAAATGTTTAATTGTTTTATTATGAGCAATATGAATCTTCTTTATTTGATAATAAGAATAAACTTTCGAAATAAAACTCAACACTCTTCTTATAATATTCTTAATTGTAGAAGGCAAATTATCACTTAAAAAATTCACTGTTTTATTGTTCATAAGTAACTCATTGTATATAAAAATCAGTAATCACTTTAGCTACTATCTTGCACTCTTCTATTGTCATTACCTGACTTATTGGTAAACTTAATTCTTCATTATGTATTTTTTCAGTAACTGCAAAACTTTTATCATTCCATGCAGTATAACATCCTTGTTTATGTGGAGGGATTGGATAATGAATTAAAGTCTGCACACCATTCTCCACCAAATATTGCTTTAACTCATCACGACGCGAAGTCCGGATAGTGAAAATATGAAATACATGCGCATCCCAGTCATTCACTATTGGTAAAATAATATCTGAATGCTTTATATTTTCAATATAGTATTTTGCCACTTTCTTGCGAGCCACTGTATCTTCATCCAAGTGACTTAATTTTACATTTAATACTGCAGCCTGTATTTCATCCAAGCGGCTATTCAACCCTTGATGCTCGAATACATATTTTTTATGGGAGCCGTAGTTTGCTAATGTTCGTACCATATCTGCTAATACTGTATCATTAGTGGTTACTGCTCCTGCGTCTCCAAAAGCACCCAGGTTCTTACCCGGATAGAAACTATGTCCTGCTGCATCGCCCAATGAACCTGTCTTTTGTCCATCAAACTTACAACCATGTGCCTGAGCATTATCTTCTATCAATTTGAGTTTATACTTTTGACAAATCACTCCAATTCGTTCTGTGTATGCACATTGTCCATACAAATGCACAAGCATAATACCCTTCGTTTTTGGAGTAATGGCATCTTCAATTAAATTATCATCAATTTGGTAGGTTTCAATAGAAGGCTCCACTAATACCGGTACTAAATTATTGTCTGTAATTGCTAAAATAGAGGCTATATAGGTATTGGCCGGCACAATTATTTCATCACCTTCTTGCATTAAACCCATTTCCATATAAGCTCTTAAGATAAGTCGTAATGCATCTAATCCATTAGCCACTCCTATACAATGTTCTGTACCAATATAGCTTGCATAATTAGTTTCGAAACTTTCATTCTCATTCCCTTGCAAGTACCAACCCGAATCAACAACACGATTAACTGCCTCGTGTATCTCTTTTGAATACTTTTGTGTTATCTTTTGTAAATCAAGAAATTTAATCATTTGTATTTCTAAAATTAATATTTGGTCTTTAAAATTGTTCCACCCCACGAATATCCTACACCAAAACCAGCGATCAGTATATTCCCTCTTAATTTACCTTCTTTTTGAGCTTCACAAAGAGCAATAGGAATAGTAGATGAGACAGTATTACCAACCTTTTCAAGGAAGAAAAAGAATTTATCCGGTTCTATCTCAATCAATTTTCGTAGATAGTTCATCATGTACTTATTGGCCTGATGAAATACAAATAAGTTTATGTCGTCTTTCGAAAGTTGATTTTTAGCCAGCACTTCATCTACCAAAACGGGAACAGCTTCAGACGTAAAATTAAATATCTCCCCACCATTCATATACAAATAATCGGATGAACTTGGATTTCCGGCTTCATCAAAAGTCAATTCATTCAAATCTTTCGAGTGACGCGCTCCTCCATTTTTGACTATCAGATTCTCTGCTCCTCGACCATCAGTACCCAAACTAAAGTTTTCGATAGAAGCAAAACCTTCGGTTGAAATCAATGTTGCAGCCGAAGCATCGCCAAAAATGGTTCGGTTTCCTTTATCAGCAGGATGAATATGTTTCGAATAAGTTTCAGCAGTAAGCAACAATACGTTCTTAGCAATTCCACCGGCTATCAGACCCTTGGCCAATGACAAGCCATACACAAAACCCGAACAACCCAAATTAAAATCCAACGCACCACATGAAGTGGACAAACCCAACCGATTTTGAATCAAACAGGCAGATGTCGGCAAAAAATAATCAGGACTTTGCGTGCAAAGAAGAATAAAGTCAATTGAGGAACGGTCAATAGCATGCTCTGCAAAAAGTTTTTCGGCTGCTTGAGTTGCCATATCCGAAGCTGTTTCATTATCCGAAGCAATATGCCTCTCATGCACACCTACTTTCCCAGCTACTTTTTCTACAGTCCATTCGGGAAATTCCGTTACCAAATCTTCATTTGTAACTACTTTCTCGGGTAAAAAGTAGGATATGGCTTTTATATATGATTCCATGGTTTACCCTGCTCCTAAAGAGGAATTAAATTAATGTCAATTTTAATTTATATGCCAATTGCATTACGCAAAAAAACATATTTTTAAAGTGTTTCTATTATGGGTTTGATATCTATTGCAACGTATAACCTCCATCAATGAGTAAGCTGGTACCTGTCATCCATTGGGTCGCGTCCGATAATAGATATGTAGCTGCATAAGCCACTTCTTCGGGCTTACCGTAACGTTTTAGCGGATATTTCAATCTGTCTTTCTCCAGTTCTTCTTCGCCAATACTTACCGCTTTCAATAAATCGGTTTCTATCATACCCGGATTGATACAGTTGGCACGAATACCTCGTGGAGATAATTCCAATGCTACAACTTTCATAAATCCGGTCAATGCACTTTTCGAAGCTGCATAGATGGAACTGCCGATATAAGCACAATTATTACCGTTTATGGATGAAATATATACCAACGATGCACTTTTGTTTAGCTTTTTATGCTGCAATACCAAACGCGTTAAATGAACAGGAACCAATGTGTTGGTCAGAAAAATATCATTTACATCGCTCTCTTCAGTCAACTGAAGTACCAACGGGTTGACAATGCCTGCATTGTTTACCAGTCCATCAATTTTGGGCAACGATTCCACCAACTTTTCCATTTCCTGAAGATTAGTCAGATCTGCAGTAATTTGCAAGTGCCCCCCTCCTTCAAGCACCGAGAACGTTTCTGACAAACGAGACTCATTACGCCCTGTAACAATAAGCGTTGCTCCCATTTGCGAACAAACGACAGCAATAGCTCGTCCTATCCCCGACGAAGCACCCGTTACTAAAATGGTTTTATCCATCAATGAAAACGGATTCATTTAAGCCTAGTTTAGATTGGAGTAAATCAAATAATTCCTGAATAGTATTGCTCGTTTTCATTTCTTCTGGTTTTAGTATTACCGAATACTTTTTTCCAATCATGTTTAAAATAGCCAAAGCATTTAATGATGACCATTCATCCAGCTCTCTGAAACGTGTTTCTAGCGAAAAATCTGATACATCGGTATCGTCAAATTGCGCAGCAAAATCTTTAATGAAATCAGTTATTTCCATAATAAATTCTATATTAAATTCTTTAATAAAATTTCCTTATTGTGCAAAAAGTCTGATTTTTGCAAATAAAAATAATTATTCTGTTCTAAATCCTCATTGATAAATATTGGTGAAAAAAGTTTATGATATTTCATTACTTTTTTATTATCTCTTCTTACATCAAAGAAACAAGTATCAAGATTTAACTGTTCAAAACCAAATTCTTTTGATAATATATCTGCAAGAATTGGAATACTCTCTAAACTTGTTCTTTCAAATATCCAGCTACCAATACAAAACGTTTTATTTTTATAGTCGATACTATGAACTCTATAAAATCCTATAGGGTCAAAAGAATCAGTTACCATAAATGCAAAATAAAATTCAACACCACTTTGTTCTTTAATTTTGTAGTCTTTTATGTATTGAATTTGTTTATCAATACTCGAATCAGTAGCGTGTAAATGTAAAGATAAAGAAGTATTAGTTCGAAGTTCTAGAATTTTTTTTGCATCTTTCTCTTCAACTAATCTAACTTTTAATCCATACTTTGCTGCTTTATTATCAAATTCGGTCAAATTCATATCATTTTCAAAAAATCAGTATTTTTAAAACTACAAAAATCAACATACTCCCTTATATAATCATCCTCACTATAATTATGGGATGCTAATACCAAACAAACTGAACCTGATGAAAAATCATCTAACTCTCTCCATATTCCAGGCACAACTAGTAATCCTTGATAAGGTCGATTTAGCAAAAAGGTTCTTTTTACTTTTCCATCATCAAGAGTCACCGTAAAACTACCACTAGCAGCGATAATCAATTGTCTCAAATCTTTGTGAGCATGGCCACCACGGGTTTCTCCACCAGGTACATCATATAAATAATATATCCGTTTGACGTCGAATGGCACTTCTTTGCTATTTTCAACTACAGTAATATTACCTTTTTCATGGTGGTGCTTATCCAATTCGATAATAGAACAATTGTATACAGTAGATTTTTTAGCTTCTTCCATTCTGATTTATATCTTTACAAAACAGTTCATAATCAAAAACGTAATCTTCCTTATTAAAAGCTGTTGAAGCCAAAATCATAGATAACGAATTCGTTGAAAAATTCTCCATTTGTCTCCAAATTCCTTTAGGAACATACAATCCATAATAGGATCTGTTTAATTGGTAAGTTTTCTTTTCAAATCCATCATCCAAAACTATGTCAAAACTACCGGATAAAGCAACTATAAGTTCATCTTGTTCTTTAAAAGCATGTCCACCCCGTATCTCACCTCCCGGCACATCATATATCCAATATGTTCTTTTTATTTCGAATGGTATATGATTATCTCCTTCAATAAACGTCAAATTTCCTCGTCTATCAAGTATCTTTGGAAGTTGTATTATCCTCACATCATTTAAAGTCATATATCAAGATTTCAGTTACAAATTATATAAGCAATATGAAAAAAGTTCATAAAAAAAACTAAGACAACTTAAATTCGTTAGCATTACTCTGAGATATTTTTCATTCAAAATTTAGAAGCTCGACTCATCTAACTCAACGCTACATCTTTCCAACCCTGTCCTGCGCTTTTCCAAGTGTATTCTGCGCATTTCCGACTCAATTCTGCGTTCTTCCAACTCTATTCTGTATTCTTCCAAGTCAGTTCTGCGTTCTTCCAGGTGAGTTCTGCGCTTTTCCAAGTCTATTCTTGGTTTTTCTAAGTCAATTCCGGTTGAAACCGGGAAAAGTCGCATCAACTTGTGTATTATTTTTCAAAGGCAGCCGAAGGATTTATACGTTCAAAGTCCTCCCACTGCCCTTTCTATATCTATCTATTTACTTTGTAGGTGCTATACCTGTAGAAGCATCATCGCTTCCCGGTTTTGAGGTGCGATGCACCTTTTTCAGCAGTTCACTAAAAGTATATTCTTTCAATTTCACAGAATCTTTACCCGTATAGAGTATTTTACCCACCGAAAGTATCTCGGTCAACTGTGCATTCAATTCATTGAACCCGCCCACATTACTTTGCAATAAAGCGGTCGCTTTCGTGTCGTATTCAAACTGTAGTTGCTTATCGGCAGCAATCGAAGCCGCAGTGGCTATTAATCCGTCCATAAATTCTTCCGAAAGCCCCTGAGCAGCCAACACCTCTTTAAATTTAGCTACATTGCCATTTACAAATTGTAAACTTTTAAATGCACCTTCAGCATCTTTAGCATTAATAGCGGTGCGTAGACCCGTAAACCCAAAATCTTCTAGCGGAATAGAAATACCCGACTTTGCCAGTTTAATGTAACCGGTCAAATGTCTCACCGATTCAAGAAGTCCATCCAACGTTCCATAGAGACGCGTAGTCACTACTTTTCGCTACGTCACGATAAACTTGGGCATAACCACCTCTTTCAGCACTGTTATCTTACCATCAAATGCTGTCTGGTAAGCCTCATTAAACACCGGCGAATAAGCTGTAAATTCCGGCAAATCGCGTTTCAAACTCAAAGACACAAAAATAGAAGTAGAGAGTAACGCTTCGTCCTTACATCCGTAAGTCCTTAAAATCTCATTTTGCATAAACAAATAATTTTAATGTTAACAATTTATTGATCAAAAAATATATTGAATAAAAAATCCAATCACTCCTCAATTCCTAACCATCAGCAAAACAATTATCAACCTATTCCGGTAGCCAATCTACACCTACTATCTTATCATTTCAATCTGTAATAAAAAACTAACGCATTCTATTCTCTCATCTGTCATTAAACCTTTACTATTTCGTTCCAATATAACAACCCACGCAAGGGCTATCCTATCAGGCTACAAAAGTAACACATTATTTTCACAATAGTGGCAGAAAATAGAATAAAATTATCCTCCAATCATCAATTCATTAACAATCAATAATTTGAAAATAGAAAAAAAGACTACATAAATAGTTGATAACGACAGATGGGTCTGTTTAGTATGCAAAGAACAAAACGCTAACACAAACAAACGGATAAGATAACAATAACTTAAGATACTGTTAACCATAACAATTACTATCGTCTCGATATCCCGTAAAAACAGCAGTTTTAGAGAAGATGCAAAAAAAAATATCACATAAGAAAACACAAAAACAAGATCTAATAATGCCATTTATGTTATTCTAAAATGAATGCTTCGAGTGCTTAGATTCACTACATAAAAACTTGTTGGAAAAGTGTAATGGTGTAATTCGGAAAATGAAATTAATCTGTGAGAATCCGAATAATCTGTGGTCAATAAATTGGTGTAAGGGTGTAATAGTGTAAAGGTGTAAGGGTGAAAGAGTGTAAATTGGAAGACTGCCCCTTTAGCCCCATCAAGGAGGGGACAGAAATAAGAATCTATCAGCAGAATTTACGAAATCAGCGGGGATAACAGCTTAGTGCATCTCTGTGCCTCACCATGCTAGGGTTGTTCCATCAGCCCTCTGTGGCAACAACAGCATATTACCCGACAGGCCGACTATAGCGGCCGTTCGGTTTGGATAACAGCTTAGTGAATCTCAGTGTCCTTAGTGACTTAGTGGTAAAAATGATAAATTAGTGCAATTAATAAAATTTGTTGTTTAAATAACACATACACTACAATAAGACATATATAATATCATCCCTACGGGATTCGCAAAACAACGCTACATACATGGCTACCATAATATCAACCCTACGGGATTTTGAATTGCGCTAGCCTCGTAGAGGCGACATTATGGTAGGAAATAAAATCGCAGAACATCTCGAGCGCCGTAGGTGCGACATTATTATATATGATTACCAACCGTAAGCATCAGCAATAAGTGAGACATTAGTATTAGGACAACAAACTGCTTAGTGACTCTCCGTATTCTAAGTGCCTTAGTGGTAAAAAAGATGAATTAGTGCAATTAGTAAAATTTGTTGTTTAATTTTAAATCACGGGAACTATAAGTGGAAATCCGAATAATCAGTGGACAATAAAAGAAGGTGTAATGATGTAATTCTGAGATTAAATGGGCTCCTTTAGCCCCTCCAAGGAGGGGACAGAAATAAAGATCCATCCGCAAGACTTGTGAAATCAGCTGGAGATAACAACTTACTACATCTTCTGTGCCTCCCGATGCTCGGGTTGTCCATCAGCGCCTCTGTGGTAAAACAACAGCACTTCACCCGACAGGCCGACTATAGCGGCCGCTCGGTTAGGATAATAGCTTAGTGAACCTCAGTGTCCTTCGTGCCTTAGTGGTAAAAAAAAGAGACCCTGAGTAAACAAGATCCCTTTTCTATAAATTATCAACTACTTGTACTGAGCGTAGTCGAAGTATTAATCAGTCCTTCATCGCATTCTTCAAAAACAACACCCCCAATAAATAAAACACAATCAGGAATCCACCCACTATACCGCCGGTAGCCACCGCTTTTACCTTTCCGAGTTTTTCTTTAGCCAACGGGAAACGGGGTGTATCAACTATCTGTACAATAGGCGTTTCGCGTGCCATATCCAGTTTCAGGGATTCCAGGTTCTTTAACACCTCGGTATAGACTGTTGCATAGAGTTGGGCATTATTTTGTTGTTTAATGCCTGGTACAGCAGCTACTTGAAGAGCAGGATTGATATTCGCCTGCGAATAACTGGCTCCCTTGTATAGCGATGATTCATAAAGATGATGTATCGAATCAGCCTTTGCTTCCATCATCTTTATATTCGCACGACTTTGGGCAGTACGTGTATCACTGTAAAACTGATAGGTTTCTTTCATCAATGTTTCGACAAACAATTTTGCAAAAAGCTCATCCTTACTCACAAAGTCAAGGTTCACCAAACTCAGTTTTTTATCTTTACGAGCCACTGTCAACGCATTCGATTTGACGATAGCACTATAAATAGAATACAACACACTGTCCTGCGTACGGGTAAAAGTCTCACTTTTTTGACCGATAGGAAAGGTCAGGTTTTGTAGTTCCTTGTTCTTTGTTTGCTCTTTCCAACCGTCTTTCAATTCATTTATCTGAGCATATACATCTACCAGGTTTTGCGTTTTACCATAATAGTCTACCGGTGAGAGCAAGGTTTGCTCTATAGAGTGGCGCGACTGAATAATTTCCAGCAGGTTATCGCCACTAAAAGTACCACTACTTCCACCACCCATAAGGCCGCTAATTCCAAAGGATGAAGCCAAATCGGCCAGTCCACCTCCTCCGGCAGATTTTTCCACCAGTGCAAACGAAAGGTGAGCGGTATATTTAGGCTTTGCCATCAAAGCTACTACCAAACCAATGGCTGCACCCCCCAGTCCAAAAACAAGGATAATAAGCCATTTGCTCAAAAGATATTGCCAACATTCACGGGCTTTTTGTATTAATTCTTTTAGCGATATCTCGTCGTCTTGTTGTGCTACTTTTATTTGTTCGGACATAAAATATTGTTTAAGCGTGTAAATGTTTAAGGGTGTAGTTGTGTAAAGGTGTAACTGTGTAATTGTGTAATTGTGTAATTGTGTAATTGTGTAATTGTGTAATTGTGTAACGGTGTAAAACACAATTTTATCTGTTTGTTACTGGAAGTCAGTTATCAATATTAGTACCAGCTCTTACTGTTTACTGATAACTGACAACTACTTACTATTTACTGCTTACTGATAACTGTTTATGAAGCTTGCTACATCCCGATTTATCGGGACTGATAACTTCTGACTCTTTAAGCTCCGTCAGCTGACGGATTTGGGGTCTTATTTCAGCATCGAATAAATCAACGCCACTACCGACGTAACAGATGTCAATACAGCAATATTTTCGGCTGGAGACATTTTATTCTTAATCTCGGTCGGTTTTTCGGGAACGATAATACGTGCACCCGGTTGAACTTTAGGATAGAAACGAATCCACATAAACCGGTTCGTACTTTTGGCAGTTCCATTGGCGTAGAGCACAAAAACTTTCTTTTTCTCTGCCTGTAAGCTAAAGCCACCGGCATTGTTAATATATTTACCCAGACTCATGCCTTTTTGGTAGCCCACATAAGTGGGGAACAACACCTCCCCTAACACACGTACTGTTTGTAACTCACGAGGGACATAGATATTATCACCTTCTTCCAGAAAGAAATCTTTCTTTCCACCCGGATGTTGCATAATCTCTTCGAGGTTAATACCTACTGTTCCTTCATTCTTATATATTTCATCTACTTGAGCCGATTTCTGTAAAGAATCATTTTCGGCAATACCGAAAGAAGCAGCACCTGCTGTTTTAAGCAGAGTAGCATCCAACTCATTATCCTTTTTAGATTGTAGTTGTTTTTTGGTATTTTCCTTGGTGAGTTGATTCATTCGTTGTTCTATGCCTGTCGTCTTTTCTGTACGGATTAAGAACGCCCCTAATGGATAAGCATAGCGCGTAAAACCGCCTGCCCGTTTGATAAGATCCGATATCCGCTCAGCTTTATTCGTGATATTGTAAGATCCAGGTTTAATTACCTCGCCTTCTACCTTCACCATACGTACATCTTCATAACCGGCGATAGTGCGAACAATAATACGATCACCATTTTGAAGTACCATATCACTCACTCCTTTTTTGAAGTTCATATCTTTATCCAATGCAAATTTAAATACGATGGTCCTTTCATTGGTATTCAATAGTTGCTCAGGATCACGGATAACCCGTACCAATTCTACCGAATCGGTCATGGCCATCGATTTAAATCCTTGTGCTTTGAAAATCACATCCTTTAGGGATATATTTTCAACAAATTTAAATTTACCCGGGTTATTAACTGCACCCATCACTTCTACTGCCTGCTCCTCGCGGTAATCGAACAAACTCTTAATCACCACCGAGTCATCTTTCTGAAGTAAAATATCGTTGGCAGCTCCTTTCAACACATCACCCAAATTAAATCCGATTATTTCAGGTATTCGGTTCAATTGTTTACGGTTGACATAAGCCATGTTCAGGAATGCATCTTCTTTCAAGCCACCGGCTTTTTCAACAAGATTTTTCACGGTAAGACCCGATTCCAGTGCGTAAGCACCTGGATGAAGAACAGCTCCGGTCAAATCTACACGGTTATCATATTTATTTACAGCGGTAGTGGAAACAGTACATATATCTCCAGAAAGTAGTTTAAAAGATGAAATTTGCTTTTCATCAACATCTACCACCGTCTTTCCGGCTGCATTCAATCGAAGAACAGTTAACTTTAATTTATAAGCATTATCGGCAAATCCACCGGCATAACGAATCAATTGTTGTAACGATTCATTGCGGGTTGTTTCAAAAACGGCAGGATGCTTTACAGCTCCGCTCATGGTCACTTTGTTTACGTAAGGTTCAACTTTGATAATATCACCATCGCGTAGTCCTACATTTTCGGACAAAACACCATCGAAAAGATAGCTATAAACGTCCAAATTGGCCACCACTTTATTAGCGCGTATCACCTTGATATCACGCATAGAACCGATAGCATTAGGCCCTCCACAAGCATACAAGGCATTAAAAGCAGTAGCAAGCGAAGGAAGGGTATATGATCCGGGGCGAGTAGCTTCACCCACCACGCTCACACGAATACTACGAATGTTCCCAAGACTCACATTTACATGCGTCTCTCCAGACGAAACACCCATATAAATTTTAGCCACCTGATTGCGAATAGCGCGGGTAGCATTTTCAATTGTTGAGCCTGCCACTTTTACCGGACCTACGTTAGGAATACGGATAGTACCTTCGGGCGAAACATTAAGTTTATAACTTGCCTCGTATAAACCGGAAATATCGACCATCACCTCATCATACGTCCCCAATACATAATTAGTAGGGGTAGCAATGTTCAGTTTTGGTTCAAAAGTAAGATTTTCCTTGCTAAATAACTGCGAACCAAAAACGGTACTGATCTCTGGTGGAGCAGATGGTGGAACAGTTTTTTTTACTTCTTGATCGGCGTCTGTTGTTTTAGGCTTTTCACCATCCTCGTTTATCAATGTACGCTCTTCAAATTCTTCAGGAGCATTAGTTGTAGTTGTTGAAGTTTTACCTGAAGTATATTTTTTATACGCTTCGAGTTGTTGTGGAGTAAGCTTACTTAAATCCTGAGCGGCTAAGCTACTCACCATAAGCAAAGTTAGGAAGGCAAGTTTAATTCTGTTCATAGGTTTGTTCGTAGTTATATTTCAATCAATAAACGTATTCAATACACAAGTATATTTTCAAGTTGATTAAGGCACAAAAGTACTCAAAAATGCTATTCTACACAAGCTAAATGTAAAAAAACAAACTTTTGGCTTTTATTTTGAATAAAAAAATATTTTGCTTACAAAAAACAGACCAAAAAGAAGAGAATAGAAGATAGTAAGTAGATAGTAGTAGGTAGATAGTAGCTAGTTGGTAGTTATCAGTAAGCAGTAGCTAGTCGTTAGTCAGAAGTAAGAGTTGGAACTAATACTAACTAAAAACTACTTACAACTACTACCAACTAAAAACTACTTGTGCTGAGCTTAGCCGAATTTGTGCTGAGCGTAGCCGAAGCAACAACTGACTATCTGGCTTTCAAAACAATACTATCTGCACTCAATTTAAATAAAACTATCAAAAATACAAGATTAAAAATAACTAATTGACAATCACTTACAATAAAGCATTATAAATTTTCATTTTTTTAAGAAAAATAGTTATGAAATTATTTTGTAATTACAAAAG
>Ga0302286_10000457_pt1 | contig 33508 bp, 31 predicted proteins | sample III_Fen_E2_3_FD_198765 | JGI IMG/M metagenome (GOLD analysis project Ga0302286, IMG submission 198765) | Peat permafrost microbial communities from Stordalen Mire near Abisko, Sweden - III_Fen_E2_3 | ecosystem: Environmental > Terrestrial > Soil > Wetlands > Permafrost | place: Sweden: Abisko...
ATCTTTGTGCTGAAAGTCAAAGAGGGTTTTAATTTCCACTTGTATACAACATTATTATATGTTAGACTTGTGATAAATCAATTAATAATTCTATCATCCATGAAACTATATTTAAAATTCGTTCAGGCTCATATTTTTGCAATAGGAGTTATATTGCTAAGTCTTCTCTTACTAATCCCTAATGCGATAGAATGCCTAATGTGGAAAAGCGGAGTAACTATGGGGTATGCTGCCATTGAATTGATATTCTTATACATTGCATTTATTTTCTTCATTATTGCAATTATATCAATTGTGGATGCAATTAATAAAAATTATAGAGTTCATGCCCTTATAGTTACAATGTGTCTTCTTCTCAGTTCTTTGGTCTTTGCTTTTAGAATTATTTCGTATGCTGTATTTGTAATCTCTTTATTGTATGCAATATTGTTTCTTTTTTTATTTAGATGGAAAGAAAAATGGAGTTTTACAAAGTTGAATATTATTGGACTCATTATAATCTTGATTTGTACAATTATAGATTTTAAATTTCTTCGATAATAAATACAAAGAATTATTTTATCACATGTGGCGAAGACTTTATAATGTTCTACATTAATCTCGGATTTAGATATAGTCTATCAACAGACTAAAAGCCTTTGATATATTTACCGAAAAGTGCCACTCTTTTTCCCATTTGTGTAACGATATTGATTAAAAGGCGACTACCTTTGCCACATAAAAATATATATCATTTATTCAATCACTCACTAAAAAATAACATTATGGAACCTGTAGTTGCTAAAAAAGGACCGTATGCGGTAGAACTCGATGCTAACAAAGAATATCACTGGTGTGCCTGTGGTCAAAGTAAAAACCAGCCGTTTTGCGATGGCTCGCATCATGGTACTGAATTTGTTCCTAAGGCTTTTACTCCCGAAAAAGCGGGTAAGTATTTTCTTTGCGGATGCAAAAAAACAGCTAATCCGCCATTTTGCGATGGTACTCATAATAAATTATAAGGTTCTTCGCTTTTCTATGTAATACAATTCCGGCTGAATTTCGCTTCTGAAATTCAGCCGGATTTGTTTGTTGTGGTGCCTCAATGCCAAAAATTAGAGCGATACAAGCAACAATGTTGCCGGTATCGCTCCTCCTGATTTTTGGTTAGCTAGCAGTCAGGATAAATTCTTTTCTCTGTTGTTTATCAAAAGCTTATGTTTAATTCTACACCCACTTGTGTGGGTTTTCCTTTTTGTGCAAAACTGTTGCCGAGAGAGGTGAAATAAAACGTCTGATAATCGGTGTTTAGCAAGTTTTTCGTCCAGAGACCAAATCGCAGGTTACCTTTTTCAGCGGTGATTCGCCCATTTACAACCGTATAGAATGCCTGCGAAGCACTGTTATCTTCGAGCCAGTAGATGCGCCCAGCTCCTATGCCTTGTGCGCTGAATACCAGTCGGTCAATGACCTGCGACCGAAAGTTGACCGTGTAATCGGCTGCCATGGTGAGGGTATGTGCGGGTGCAAACGGAATTCGGTTGCCTTTGTACGAAGTGATAGTTTGGTTTTGATTGGTCACGGTGTATGCCGTAAAACGGGCATCGGTGTAGCCATACGAAACCGAAGCAGCTAAATCATCAGTTATCAGTGCTCTTACACAGGCTTCGAGCCCCTTGCTTTGCGAGCGGCCGGCGTTCTTCACCATTCGGCTGCCGTTGCTGGTATAGGTCACAATTTGTTGATCGCGGTAGTCGATAAAGAAAAATGACAAGTCGGTAAATATCCGGCCTTTCACAGGCTGACTGTGGCTACCTACTTCATAGTTCCATGTCGATTCGGGTTTGTAGGATATATATTGATTTATATCCGACGAAATTGTGCTTCCACCCATTTTTGCCTGCAATAAATCCGAAAGCATTTGGTAGTTGAATCCGCCTGTTTTATAGCCTTTTGAAACGGACACATAGAGGTTATATTGAGCGTTAAAATCATATTTCAAGGCAAATTTCGGCAGCAATTCCCAAAAATTCTGTGAGCCTTTTCCCTTAATGGTGTCGGATGACGGAATAATGCCCGGCACACCTGTCATTTTGAGATAAAGCGTACCCGAAGTATTGTAATCGACCTTGGTGTTTTCATAATCTAAGCGCAATCCTCCGGTGAGCGTCAGTTTGCCGAAACGATAAGATGACTGATGATACAAGGCAACTCCCTGCGAAGGATTTTTGAAGAGTCCCGGCAACGGCATTTCCTTGTTGGTGATAGTAAACATTTTGGGCATATATTGCTGAATCATTGCAAGTCCGCCTTTTTCAAAAGTCATTGGCGAGTCGGTAGTAAGGCTCTGGTAAAAGCCGAACAGTCCTGTTACCCATTGATATTTGGTCTTATTTTTTGATTTAAACACAAATTCCTGAGTAATGGCATGTTGTGTCTGTTTTTGAGTAAGATTAAACATCGAATCGGGCGTAAAATCCTGATCTAACCGCATCTTATCGCTAAAATATTGATAGCCGGTGGTAGAGCTGAAAATGAATTTATTGGCCTTATATTCTAGAAAAAGACCATTGTTCAATAAATTCCGACGGTATGTACCCGGGTCGTTGTAATTGATGTCGCCTGCTTTGCCGTTGGTGACTTTTGCATACGGGTACCCATTCTGATCGGAGTAGTCGTAGTCGAAGGTATATTCGGCTTTCAGGCGTGCTGTAGGGTGCCATTCTAAGTGTACGCGACCTCCTGCCGATTGCATTTTGTCAGCTTTCTGTCCGTTGAAGATATTGGTGAAAAAGCCGTTAGCACTATTGTAATTTCCACTCACGGAGAGCCCCAGTTTATTGCTTAGCTTAGCATAATGCGAGAGTTGAGCTTTGTATTGACCATAATTTCCTACTGAAAGTAAGAGTTTTGTGCCTTGAAAGGTAAAGGGCGACAACGTTTTAATGCTGATGATTCCGCCCATCGAATTTCGTCCGTAGAGTGTGCCTTGCGGGCCGCGCAATGCTTCGATGTGGGCAATATCGTAAAACTCGAAGTCGAAAGCACTTTTGTCTAAATAGGGAATATTGTCCACGTAAAGTCCCACTGTGGAGCCGCTCATGCGCGAGCCAACGCCACGAATATAGACGGCTGACGTGAGTTTGGAGCCATAGTCGGGAATAAAAAGATTGGGGACATACGCACTAATGTCTTTTATAGAAGAGATATTGCGGTTGCTCAGCGTTTGCGAGGAAAGTGTGGTGCCCGATACCGGCATGTCTTTGAGCGGAGCAGTTTCGCGTGCCGAAACCACGGTCACTTCATCGAGGTTGTAGCGTTTGCTGATAATTGTATCGTTCGCATTGTCGGCAAAAACGGACTGACAGGCTAATACAATAAATAAAAGGACGAAATAAGGGTAACGTGGTGTGTACATATATAGTGAAATGGTAAATTTCAATTCTTAAGACGCCTGCAAAGGACGGGTAAAAAATTGAATTACCAAATCCCTAAATATGGGGATAAAGAAGACAATGTGGAGGTGAATATTTTGGCGATACATTGGGTAATTCACACAAAATAAACCACTTAAATAAAGAAATGAAAAAGAAAGTGACTACTTAAAAAAATATGGAGAGTGAAATATTCATATAAAAACCATTCAATTTTGACTATTTAAAATCAATGAATATTGGATGTTATGCCTACAACCCCGAATGGGGTTAAATTTGAATAACCGTACGTGCAACGTACGGCAGACGGCAAACACGATTCTCAACCCTGTAGGGGTTAAACATAACCAAATTCGATATTCAACCCCTACAGGATTGTTGGTGTTGCCTGAGTTGGTTGTCCTCGCACTGCGTACGGGTTTATTCACATTCAGTCCCTTCGGGACAAACACTCAGATATTCATTAAACAATAGCTACAGATTTGAATTGTCAATTGATTGCAATCAGGCCGTTCATAGCGGCATACATGGTGAACCCGGAGACGGTTTTGATGCCCAATTTAGAGGCAATGTTTTTGCGGTGCGAAATCACGGTGTGGAGGCTGATACCCAACGAGTCGGCAATCTCTTTATTGAGTAAACCTTTTGCCACCAAGGTAATTACCTCAGTTTCGCGAGCTGTGAGGCCATCGCTGTTTTCGTGATGAATGGCGGCTTTGAGCAGCGCATTTATTTGTTCGGCAAGCTCCTCTTCAGTGGCGTGGATGTTGAGGAAGGGCTGTATGGCATGTTGGTAATCGGATGAAAGGGTGTTGCCAAACACTATCACCTTGTTCTTGCGGGGCAAAAAGTAGTCGTAATGGAGAATAAACAGGTCGGATGAGACGAAGAACAAGTCGTAATTGTTGCTCTCGTTCTCGCTCAAATCGTAGGGCGTGGCAAATACGCAGGCAGCATCGGCTTCAAACTGTTCGCACAGTAGCGACCGCAGCCCCCGACCTTCGAGATGTTGTGCCGTGATAATGGCTATATTCTTGTTTTTCAACATGATTTCTCCAAATGAGCCACCGCAGGGTTGAGCAATTCATCGCACACTTTGTTGTATTGCCGAATGTCGTTTTCGAGCGTGTAGAGCGCAAAAAATACCGCGTAACAAAGGTTTTGGTCGGCCTCGCCGGTAAGGTATTTCATTAAGATGCTGCGCAGGTCGAAAATCTTTTCGTCCATCGGGTCTTGTGCAAGTTGAGTTTCTGCTGGGGAGTCAATAAGAGTGTTTTCTTTGCAAATCAATTGATTGATATACGGAAAACGCACCGCATTGTCATGCTCAATTGCAGAAAGTAGTTCCTTCTTTATCTCAGCAAAGAAGTTGTGAATCAGCCCAATAGTTTTATTGTGTGCGAAACTGTTTCCCATCAGTGCCTGCAAATGTCGCTCCACGTTGGGCAGTTGCGATTGCAGCATCAACGCATTTGTTTTTTTGAGATAATCGACTGTAGCTGAAACCTGTGTAGCCGTGAGCGGACGTTCGATGGCGTAAGAATGGTTGATATAGAGGTTGAGCACCGCCAGGAAAAGCTCCGTGTCGAGTTGGTGTTCCTCGCATACCTGCCGGATGGTTTTTTCACCAAAGCCGAGCTTTATATCGAATCGACGAATCACAGGCATCAGCACGTAATGGTGCAAAATGACTTCGCTCAGTTTCATGTCGGACAAAATAAGAGACATATTCTATTACTTGAAATTTGGTTTGCAAAGGTAATGATTATCTGTAGAATGCTATTGATTGGAAGAAATCAGAGTAAGTGCGCTGCTGCTTTGTCCAAAAACCAATAGAGGTTTCCTGAGGCAGGATTAACCAGTGCGGCAGGATAGCGCACAGCAAACTCTTCACGATGAAGCACAATGTCGCGTACTTTCTCGGCCTTATTGGCGCCTGTCACTAAAAAAATCACGCGAGTTGCCTTATTTACCACTTTGCCGGTAATGGTGATGCGCGGCATTCCGCTCTCGGGATGATGATTTACAATGCAGGTTTCGGGGCATTCCCACAAATCGATAGTAGGCGGGAAAATTGAAACCGTGTGACCGTCGTCGCCCAAGCCCAGTATGATTAAATCAAACGGAGTAACTTCTTTGTCAATTAGTTGCCCGTATCGTACGGCCTCTTTTTCGGCATTTTCTTCTCCATGAATTCGGAAAATATTTTTTTCAGCAATAGGCACTTTATCCAGCAAATGTTGTTTGGTCATTCCATAGTTGCTCATCTCATCATCAGGCGGCACGCAACGTTCATCACCCCAAAAAAGCTTTGTCTTTTCCCAAAATTCAGGATTTTGCTCCGCGTTTGCCCAATAATCGAACAATGCTTTGGGTGTGGAACCACCCGACAGGCTGATGGAGAAGTGACTCTTCTCTTTTGAAATGAGTTGAATGAAGCTCACCACAGCCTCATTCAACTCATCTGTTGTATTGAAAATATTGATTTTATCCATCTTATAATTAGTCCTATAATGGGCCGGATGAGCAAAGTATTTAACCCCATAGTTCACATAGGCACTATAAGTTTCCTTTTATAGTTTTTTGAGATAGGAAATAAAGTACACATAGTTATAAAACTTTGTTTTATATTATTGACTATACCTCGTTTTCTCACATTATTCACTTTCCCAAAATGGAGTCTATGTGTCTGTCGAAGATTGATTCTTTATCTTATTTCTAAAAAATAATCTATGTGCCTATGTGGTTTAAATTTAGAAATAGAGACTTACAATTCGCAATAAATGCCATCATCGGCAAGATTTTTACACGGATAGCGCCATTGTTGATTCTCGCCTTCAATCAGTTTATCGGCATTTTCAGGTCCCCAGGTTCCTGCCGGATAGCCGTAAAGCGGTGCATTGGGGTTGTGTTTCCAAAAATCGAGGATGGGTTGCACAAAGCACCAGGCAGCTTCCAGTCCGTCGCCGCGGGTGTAGAGAGTGGCATCGCCCATCATGCAGTCGAGCAACAGTCGTTCGTAAGCGCTTGGTACATAGGTTTCCTGGAGGTCTTTGTAATGAAAATCCATGTTGACGGTTTTCACTTCAAAGCCTGCACCGGGCACTTTCATGCCTGTTTTCAGTAAAATTCCCTCGTCGGGATGAATGCGCAATACCAATTGGTTTCCGGTGTTACAAAAGTCAGAATTACTTACAAAAAGTTTTTGTGGAGTGGGTCTGAAATGAATCACTATCTCCGAAACTCTTGTGGGCATCCGTTTTCCGGTACGGATGTAGAATGGCACTCCACCCCAGCGCCAGTTGTCGATATTGCATTTCAACGCCACAAAAGTCTCTGTACGAGAGTTCGGATCCACCTCAATTTCTTCGCGATAGCCTAAAAGATGACGGCCGCGCACGTTGGAAGCGAGATACTGCCCACGAATAACGCTATTGAAAAGCTCCTCTTCTTTGAGAGGGCGCAACGACTGAAATACCTTCATTTTTTCGTTGCGAATGGCTGCCGCACTTATTTCGGTGGGAGGTTCCATGGCCACCAACGCCACTAATTGTAAGAGGTGATTTTGCACCATGTCGCGCAATGCACCCGAGTGGTCGTAGTAGCCACCGCGATTCTCCACACCCAGACTTTCGGCAGCGGTAATCTCCACACGCTGAATGTAGTTCCGGTTCCAAAGCGGTTCGTAAATGCCGTTTGAAAAACGGGTTACCAACAGGTTCTGTACGGTTTCTTTTCCCAGATAATGGTCAATGCGGTAAAGTTGTTCCTCGCTGAAATGCTGTTGCAGCATCTTGTTGAGGTTAAAAGCCGAATAGACATCTTCGCCGAACGGTTTTTCGATAATCAATCGTGGAAACCCTTTTTTTCCTTTATTCAACCCCTGTTGCGCTAAAAATTCGGGAATCAAACCATAGAGCGAGGGAGGTGTGGAGAGGTAAAAGAGGTAGTTGCCTCCGGTTTTATGAGCGGCATCCAGCTCGGTCAGTCGGTTTTTTAGCTGTCCGTAATCGGCAGCGTCTTTAGTGTCAATGGAAAGATAGTGCAAGCGTTGGTCGAACGACGCTAATTTATCCTTGTTATTATTCTTGAAATAAGCGAATTGGCTTATCCCATCATTCATTTTTTCACGAAACGCTTCATCGCTCAGTTCGGTGCGACTCACACCAAGTATTGCAAAGTTTTCAGGCAGCAAATCCTGCATAAAGAGGTCGAACAGCGCGGGCATAAGTTTACGATATGTAAGGTCGCCCGATGCTCCGAAAATTACCAGTGCCTGGTCTTCTATTTTTGCCATAATGTGTCAGAATTTATTATTGTACTATCACGCAATCCCACAAATCACAGTTTTCCAATCACTCTCTTTCTGTTTTAATATCGCAAACTATTTTATTGATATACTGAGATATAATGGTTGAATTGGATTAAAATATGCCCTATGATTTTGTGATGCAATGGGTGCAAAGATACGGCACCGAAAACCGAAATGCAATTGCAATGCGTCATTTTCCTGTATTCTGTATGCAGAATCTGATTTCGCTACAAAGTTCACAAAGAAACCGCACAGTAAAAGCCTCGTAGAACAACTGTTCTACGAGGCTTTTACTGTGTACATCGGTTTGGAAAAACCGCTTAGTCGATTGCTTCGGTTATACTTCCGTAGCGGTGATATTCAAACGCAATGCTCTGTTCTTTCAGATAATGGAGCAGCTCCACACGTCCTTCGGAAAGTGGTTTTGCGGTGGCTACGTATTTGCCAAGGCGAGCAGCTTCCTGATAAAATTCAGCCGAAAGTTCACTGCTGCAGGTGCGAATTCGTTCGTACTTATCCATCTCTTTCAGAAACTCCGTTTCGCTTTGTATCACGATAGAGCATTCATGTTTGATACCTTTTTTGAGCAATTCCAATTTAGTATCGTCGCCATTTATACTCGCAATAACAGGCGTTTTTACGATATTGGCAGCAGCAATCACCATCAGAATGTCGCACAATGAGTCGGAAGGTTGAACCCGCAGCGCAATATTACGGAGAGGCAAATATCTGAAAATATTCTGTTCGCCCACCAAATGATTGACATCACGCGGCTGCGCGAATTCGGCGTTCATATTTTGATGATAACTATCCACGGCGTTATTGAAACGTAACTTCTCGTCCGCCTGAAGCATAACGGACAATGGATGTGTCGTCTGTGATAATGTTGCCGTTTGTTGCTTTTCGCTGAAATTGACGAAACAAGATACATAGTTGGGGCCACCGGCTTTTATTCCGCCGCCAAAAGCCGACCGCTTCATTCCTCCAAACGGTTGCCTGTTGACAATAGCACCCGTTATTCCGCGGTTGATATAGAGATTTCCGGCTTCGATACTGTTTTTCCAGAGAAGTTGCTCGCTTTCATCCAAGCTCTGCAATCCTGAGGTTAATCCATATTCCCCGCCATTTACCAAGTCAATGCCCTGTTGCAAGTTGTCGATGCAAACTACCGCCAGCAAAGGAGCAAACAGCTCATTGGTAAAGGTAAAACTGCCGGGTTTTACACCCCATTTCACGCATGGTTTCAGCATATAATGGGCTTTATCCACAAACTCAGGTTTCACCAGCCACCGCTCACCCTCTTCTAAATGGTTGATTGCGTGAAGCAATTTGTCATTCTCAGGAGTTATCATCGGCCCCACAATGTTGCCTCCGTTCCAGATACTTCCGGTGTGCATACTTGTAACCGCATCAATCAGTTTGGTCTTGAAGTCGGGGTCGTTATACACCTCCTTTTCGAGCAACAGTAACGAGCAGGCTGAACATTTTTGACCTGCATTGCTAAATGCCGACGTCACAATGTTTTGGATGGCATGGTCGCGGTCGCCGCTGGCAGTAAGTATAATGGCATTTTTACCTCCTGTTTCGGCCGAAAGCGGGCAAGAAGGATTGTTTTCGAGCAAGCGAAAAGCGGTATCGGTGCCACCGGTGAGAATAATATGTTTGATAGAAGGATGTGCAGTAAGATAATTCACAGGCTTATACCCATCGGCACAGAGCAGTTGCAATGCATCTTTAGGCACACCTGCTTCCCAAAAATAGTTAACAAATTGCCAGGCAATTGGGTAGGCTACCGTAGCCGGTTTCAGAATAACTGTATTGCCACCTGCCAACGCTGCTGCCACTCCACCTACCGGAATTGCCAACGGGAAGTTCCAGGGTGGAATCACCAATACAATTCCTTTGGGTGAGTATGAAATGGTTTCCAGTTCGGCAAAATGTTTCATTGTCACAGGATAAAAGCGGCAAAAATCGATAGCCTCGGATACTTCTACGTCGCCTTCTAAAAACGATTTTCCTGTGATTGCCGACATGCAGCCGATAAGATTTCCCCGGTTGTTGCTCAAATTGGTGGCGACTTGCTGCAAAATACGGTTTCGTACTTCAAGCGTAGTTGTACGCCAGTTGGAGGCATCTTTTTCGGCTACGGCTATTATCTCTTTTACCTGAGCAAGAGTAGCCAAACCAGCTTCGCACACGCAGACGGTATCTTCCTGACAGTGGTCGAAGTAACTGCGTTTCTTTTCTGCGGCAACATGTCTGTTGCCAATCTGCACCGGAATTTGATAAGGCTTGTCGTCAGCCGTCTTTTTCCATTGTGTGCGAATTTTATCTGCCCAAAGCCGATTGGGTTTTAAGTCAAAATTAGTATCAGGTTCGTTGTGAAACGTACTTGTGTCAGCCGATTGAGTTGCAGGTTGATTACGATTTTGTGTGCGCGTGGGAGTGGAAGTTACGCTATCTTTCATCTCAAAAGCTTCCCTGAATTGCTTTTGCAGAAACTCCCATTGTTCGCTGTCGGTCTTGAGATTGAACGAATAGCTCAGGAAATTATCTTTACCGGTGTTTTCATCCAATCGACGTACCAGATACGATACGGCATTCAGAAAATGTTCATCTTTTACTACCGGAGTGTAGAGTATAATCTGCTTGCCGAGGCTGCGCATCACCCGCGTAAGGTGGTTGGCCATCCCTTCGAGCATCTCGAAGGTGACGTATTGCTCCACCTTGTTCTTCTGACTGAGCAAAAATGCATATCCAATGGTGAAAAAGTTGTGCGAAGCAACTCCTACATGTACGGCTTTAGCGTTTTCTGGTTCCAAAGCCCTGTCTAAAATGTGTAAATAGTTGGCATCCACCTCTATTTTGGTGGCGTGCACCGGATTTTCCCATCCTTTGAGTGATGATATAATGGTTTCCATTTGCAGGTTTGCCCCTTTCACAAGCCGCATTTTGATGGGTGCTCCACCCTCGGTAACCCGTTTTTTGGCAAATTCGAGCAGCTCGGTTTGGAAACTCCACGCATCGGGCAGGTACGCTTGTACTACAATTCCCGCGGGGTAGTTTTTGAATTGCGGAAGAGCCAAAACCGTCTTGAATACATCGAGAGTAAGCTCAGTGTCCTTGTATTCTTCCATGTCGAGGTTAACAAACTTAGGGCTGGCTTTCCCAGTTTCATCAATCGAAGGAAAATCAGTAGCTTGTTGATAAATACGGGTAAGCCGCTCACACAGTTCGGCTTTGTTTTGAGCATAATTAAGCGGATTGATTTGCGCATAAATGCCCGAAATTTTGATAGATATATAGTTGATTTGCGGATCTTTCAGCGCATCTAAGTAGTGTAAATAACGATGATTTGCTTCGGAATCGCCAAGTACCACCTCTCCCAGCAAATTGACATTTTGACCAATTTTCTGTTCTCTCCTTGTAGATAAATGAAGATTCAGCAAGGATGGTTTTTCATTAATAATAACCTTGGAAGTATCAGACCGTAAGCGTTTTTTGAAGATAGGCACAGCAATAAAATCGAACCAGTAACCAAACGTGGTGAACAGCTTCATCATCACAGCATCCGTCGAACTGAAAAATTCGGGTACACCGTACCGTTCAATCAACAGTTTCATGCGTCGCGCAAGCTTTTTATTACTGTGTATTTGCGATGATTCGTCGAGCAGTTTAGACAACAAAATCTTATCGCCGGGTTTTTGAACCAGAATGGCGTACTTTTTTTGTTCTTTACGTTCTTCGGAGGTAATCTCTTTTTCGGATTGCGCAAGGAACTGTTTTGCCCATTCGAGCACTTCTGCAATGCAAACTTTTTCCATTGTATGTTAGATTATAAAGTTGCGCAATGTAGAAAAAAAATAGAATACTGAAAAATATTTCACCTTAAATTTACGACTAAATATGCAGGTTTCATATCTATCTGATTTGTCGTACTATTTACCACCGAATGTTGTCTTTCGACATGAATCAGCAATTTCTTCCAAGGATAAAATGGAAGTAACTTAAGAAGGCTTGCAAAGTGAGGGAAAAAGAACAAAGTCCGAATCTGCACCAGTGCAAATTCGGACTTTTGTTTTGTAATACATTCATTATAAATGTATTTTGCGGAGAGAAAGGGATTCGAACCCCTGGTACCTTGCGGTACAACGGTTTTCAAGACCGCCGCAATCGACCACTCTGCCATCTCTCCAAAGGCGGGTGCAAAGATAATTATTTTCTCTGAATGACACAAGCATTCACATCTCAAAATGCATCGAAAAGCGAGATTTGGTTTTTTAAGCCGCCAAAAACTTGATAACTTTTTGATATTTAATTGTAAAGCTTTTTTGGCTTTTTGTTCGTCAATGGCTGAAAAAGCTTATTAATGTAGTGTATTAGGTCGAAAATAGCGAGGAGGTCTGTAAAAAACTGCTATCTTTGCATTTTACGAAATCAAATTTGCATATAAACATGCAGGTGAATCACCGGAAACGAATCATGACGCAACCTCATTATACATTATCGAAGCAAGACCGGTTGAAGGGTGAAATCCGTGTAAAAAGGTTATTTACCGAGGGAGAGTCATTTTTGGTATATCCGCTTAGAGTTGTGTACATACGCGATGAGGTTCATGAAACTCCGTTGCAGGCTCTGTTTAGTGTACCCAAGCGGCGTTTTAAGCGAGCCAACAAGCGCAATCTGCTCAAACGACGTATGCGTGAGGCTTATCGCTTGCATAAAAAGGAACTTGACGGAGTGCTCACCGGTAAAGAGTTGACTTTGAGCGTGGCCTTTACTTATATTGCGAATGAACCTCTTGCTTTTCAGACGATTGAGCAAAAAATGACCGAAGCTTTATCCATTCTTCAGGAGAAATCACTATGAAAAGTCTTTTATCTTGGATTGTACTTTTGCCCATCTATTTTTACAGGTACTGTATTTCCCCGTTTAAGCCACCTACCTGCCGATATACCCCCACATGCTCGCAATATGCCGTGGAGGCAGTTCGGAAGCATGGCCCTTTTAAAGGAACAGCACTGGCTGTGAAACGTTTGTTGAGCTGTAATCCGTGGGGTGGTAGTGGCTACGACCCGGTTCCCTGAAAGACAGGACGATTTTTGTAAAAAGTCAATATTGCCACTTATGCGAATCGGACTTTAGATTAAAATTAATATAATCAAGACGTTGTGCTTTTTTGAATTTTGGCGTTTTTGGGCTTTAAATTGATTGTTTGCCGTGTATTGAAGCGGATTTAATGACTAAAACTTGAAATCATGAATTGTCAATCAATGATAGCTGAATCTTAAGATTTTCAATTTGTTGCTATCAATGGGTCAACCTGTCAACCCGTTAACACCTCAGCTCCTTGTACGGTTATTCTGCTAATTACATGTTTATTAATTTGAAAATGAGCTTTTTGTAATTATTATGAATCAGCTTAGTGTTTTTTAACTGCAAGTACGAATATGTTATGGGAGAGGGTGATAATTTTGTTCGTCAGTCAATTGTTAATGAGCTCATGTGCTTATTGTGCTGACAAACAGCAATATAAATTCTGTGGAAAGATTTTTTTCTCAGGCGAAATGTTAAAAACGCGACTCTAAATACGAAACTCAACATAAACATTTATTTACAAGTATGCTACGAGCCCCGAATTGTCGGGACAAGTTCCATCATTCTTAATGAAAAAAACTATTTTATGATGAACCCAACAGTTGATATCAGAGAATTAAATGAGCGCATTGAAAAGCAAAGTGCGTTTGTGGATACCTTGACAATGGGAATGAACCAGGTCATTGTAGGTCAAAAGCACTTGGTCGAGTCGTTGCTCATCGGCTTGCTTTCTAATGGGCATGTGTTGCTTGAAGGTGTGCCAGGTTTGGCTAAAACATTGGCTATTAAAACATTGGCACAATTAATTGATGCAAACTATAGCCGCATTCAGTTTACTCCCGACTTGTTGCCTGCCGACGTTATTGGAACAATGATTTACAGTCAGAAGAAAGAGGAATTTACCATTAAGAAAGGTCCTATCTTTTCTCACTTTATTTTGGCCGATGAAATAAACCGTGCTCCGGCAAAAGTGCAAAGTGCGCTGCTCGAAGCGATGCAGGAACGTCAGGTAACTATTGGCGACAAAACCTTCAAACTTGAAGAACCTTTCCTGGTATTGGCTACCCAAAACCCTATCGAACAAGAAGGTACTTATCCATTGCCCGAGGCACAGGTGGATAGGTTTATGTTGAAAGCCGTGGTAAATTATCCCAAAAAAGAGGAAGAAAAAGCGATTATTCGTCTTAATATGGCTGAAAATTTGCCTAAAGTGAAGGCAATGCTCAAACCCGAAGATGTGGTGACAGCCCGCAACGTGGTGCGCGAAGTGTATGTGGACGAAAAAATTGAACGTTACATTGTCGATATTGTATTTGCAACCCGTTTCCCCGACGAATATGGTCTTAAGAACTTAAGCAGCATGATTTCTTTTGGTGGTTCGCCACGTGCATCCATCAATCTTGCTTTGGCCTCAAAAGCTTACGCGTTTATCAAACGCCGTGGTTATGTGATTCCCGAAGATGTACGCGCCGTATGTTTCGATGTGTTGCGTCACCGTATCGGCCTGAGCTACGAAGCAGAAGCCAACAACATGACTTCGGAAGAGATTATCAGCGAAATTCTGAACGCCGTTGAAGTGCCGTAATTAATTAGCCAATACGCCAGTTAATCAATTTGAAATTGAAGATTGAAATTGGTATGCTTATTTTCAAGAGAATCCAGACTTAATATTGGCTCATTAGCACAGTTGCAAATTGGCACATTAGATTTATGGAAACATCAGATTTATTAAAAAGAGTTCGTCAGATTGAAATAAAAACCCGTGGCTTGTCGCGCAATATTTTTGCCGGCGAGTATCACTCGGCTTTCAAAGGGCGTGGTATGACCTTTTCGGAAGTGCGCGAATATCAGTATGGAGACGATATTCGCAGCATCGACTGGAATGTGACAGCACGCTTCAATCACCCGTATATAAAGGTGTTTGAAGAAGAACGTGAGCTGACAGTGATGATGTTGGTGGATGTATCGGGTAGTCGCGACTTTGGAACGGTGACACAGACCAAGCGTAACCTGATTACCGAAATTGCAGCCACGCTGGCTTTTTCTGCCATTCAGAACAAGGATAAAATAGGGGTTATTTTCTTTTCGGATAAGATAGAGAAATTTATCCCGCCTAAAAAAGGGAAAAAACATATCCTCTATATCATTCGTGAATTGCTTGATTTTCAGCCCGAAAGTTCCAATACCGATATTACTCAGGTGTTGCAATATTTTTCAAGTGCCATTAAGCGTCGTTGCACTGCATTCTTGATTTCCGACTTTATTGACGGTGATTTTGAACGCGCTTTGTCGCTGGCCAATCGTAAACACGATGTGGTAGCATTGCAGGTGTTCGACCCACGCGAAACGGAAATGCCCAATATTGGGTTGGTAAAATTGAAAGATGCCGAAACCGGCGAACGCCTTTGGGTGGATACATCCGACCGTCGTTTGCGTATGGCGTATCACAACTGGTGGGGCGAGAACCAAATTTCATTGCAACAAGTGCTGACCAAATGTCATGTTGACTCGGTATCTATCAGTACCGATGAAGATTACGTGAAATCATTAATGAGACTTTTCAAACTGAGAAGCTAACGCAATATTCGACAATTCCACGCTTTATTGAGTTTACAACATGAGAACGATTTACAAATTATTGCTTGTCCTATTTATTGCAACCACGGCTCAGGGTGTGAGCGCCCAGCAAATTTCGGTGAAGGCTTACATCGATTCCACGCTGATATTGATTGGAAAACAATCGCACCTTTCGATTGAAGTAGCGCAACCCAGAAATATGGTGGTACAAATGCCCTTTTTTACCGACACGTTAGTGAGCGGTATCAATATTTTGGGCAAAGCTAAAATTGACACCGTTGATTTAGGGCATAACCGCATTCAGGTAAAAGAGGTATATACCATCACTTCGTTCGATTCGGCACTTTATTATATCCCTTCATTAAAAGTGGTGGCGGGCAAAGATACGTTCAAAACCAATGCTTTGTCAATGAAGGTGATAACTTATAATATTGATACCGTAAAGCAAACAATATTTGATATTAAAAAAGTATATGCTCCGCCTTTTGATTGGGCTGCTTTTTTCAGAATCCTATTAATTGTGGCGTTGATTTTGATAGTGTTGGTGGCTGCCGCGTTTGTGATATGGAAATATGTGCTGAAAAAACCGATACCTTTTATTGAAAAAGAAAACCCGGTGCTTTTGCCGCATCAGATTGCATTGAACGAATTGAATAAAATCAGTGCGCAAAAATTGTGGCAGCATGGCCGCGAAAAAGAGTATTACACCAAACTCACCGATGTGATTCGTCATTATATGGAAGCACGATTTAATATTGCAGCTCCCGAAATGACATCTTCCGAGATTTTGGAGGAAACAAAACCGATTCAAAACGAATATCCTGCAGCATACGATAGTTTGAAAAAGCTGTTACAGGTGGGTGATTTGGTGAAATTTGCCAAATGGCACCCTCTTGCCGATGAAAATGAATTGAGTTTGAATATTTGTTATCTATTTGTCAATCAGACAAAAGTAGAAGAGGAAGCACCTCTTGCGGAAACCGGAGCCGACGAAACAAAGGCGGAAATTCCGGTAGCCTCAGATGGTAAACCGCATTGAGTTGAATTGATTTAAAGTAACTGTTATGATTTTTAAAAACCCGGAATATCTTTTTTTGCTCCTTGTGCTTATCCCATTGATAGTGGGATATGTGATGCGATTGAGTAAGTCGGATGCCAGCCTGCAAATTTCATCGACGCGCTATTTTGCGGGATTTCCTAAAACCAAGCGACTCTACCTCCGCCATGTACCTTTTGCCTTGCGTATGTTGACTATTATCGCTTTAATTATTGTCATTGCGCGTCCGCAAACTTCCGATTCAATTTCCGATGCAACTTCCGAAGGTATAGATATAATGATGGCAGTTGATATTTCGGGCACCATGTTGGCCAAAGATTTGAAACCCAACAGAATTGAAGCTGAAAAATCGGTAGCTATCGAGTTTATCAATAGTCGCCCGAACGATAACATCGGGTTAGTGATTTTTGCAAGCGAAAGTTTTACGCAATGTCCGCTTACTACCAACCATGCAGCTCTTATCAGCCTTTTTCACAGCGTGGAATTTGGGATGGTGGACGATGGTACCGCAATTGGTATGGGCTTGGCAACCGCGGTCAATCGTTTGCGGAGCAGTAAGGCGAAGTCGCGGATAGTGATTTTGCTTACCGACGGTTCGAACAATGCCGGCGATATTGCTCCGATAACCGCTGCCGATATTGCCCGCACCTACGGCATCAGAGTATATACAATTGGTGTGGGAACACGAGGAGTTGCCCCGATGCCTGTGCAAACACCTTTCGGATTGCAGTATCAGAATATGCCGGTAGAGTTTGACGAAAGCACGCTGTCGCAAATTGCCCAAATGACTAACGGTAAATATTATCGTGCTACCGACAACAATACTTTGCAGTCTATTTATAAGGATATTGACAAGTTGGAAAAGCATAAACTTGAGGTGAAAGAATACAATCGCCGTAGTGATAATTATACCATCTTTGCCCTGTTGGCTTTACTGTTGTTGGGCAGCGAATTGTTGCTGCGATACACACTGTTGCGAAAAATTCCGTAACCATCGGATGAAGAGGAAATTTTTGAGAATGATACTAAATACATAGAAACAATGTTTCATTTTGCACAACCTAATTACCTGTTTTTATTGCTGTTGATTCCACTTTTTTTGGGATTGTTTTACTACAGCAATATTGTCAGGAAAAAGAATATAGCCAAGCTGGGCGACCCCGAGATGATAAAGGTATTGATGCCTAATGTCTCTTTTACGCGTCAGCGCATCAAATTTTATGTTGCTCTGGGTGCTCTCGTGTTAATTATTTTCTCATTGTCGCGACCGCAATTTGGAGCCGGAAGCTCCGAAACAGTGAAGCGAAGAGGTATTGAGGTAATGATAGCACTTGATGTTTCCAACTCAATGTTGGCACGCGACGTAGCACCCAACCGATTAGAAAGAGCCAAACAACTGCTGTCGAAACTGTCGGAAAATCTATCGAATGACAAAGTGGGTGTGATTGTGTTTGCTGGCGATGCACAGATGCAAATACCATTGACAGCCGATTATGTATCGGCCAAGATGTTTTTGTCGTCCATTACGCCAAATATAATTTCACGACAGGGAACTGCTATCGGTTCTGCCATCGATTTGGGAATCAAAGGACTGACAACCAGCTCAAAAACAGGGAAGACAATTATTGTAATAACCGATGCCGAAAACCACGAGGACAATGCAGTAGATGCGGCCAAGCTGGCTGCCGAAAAAGGTATTGTGGTAAATGTGGTGGGAGTAGGTAGCATCGAAGGTTCGCCGATCCCCGCCGAAGGCACAATGAGTTATAAAAAAGACCTGAATGGCGATGTGGTAGTGTCGAAACTCAACGAGCAAATGGGACGCGAAGTGGCCGCAGCAGGCAAAGGTCTGTATGTGCGAGCTGATAATTCTAATAATGCACTTCGTGCTGTCAGTGCTTCGTTGGATAAGTTGTCAACAGCACCCATGGAGAGCAAAATTTACTCGTCACGTGACGAGCAGTTTGGTATTTTAGCATGGTTGGCATTTTTCTTGTTAGTAATTGATATTCTCATTCTTGGTCGTCAAAACAAATGGGTAAACCGTTTCAAATGGTTTTAATTGAGGCGCAAACGAAACAGAATAAAGGAAACAATAGCATTTGCAATACAAATTTCATTGCTTAGAATTATGAGAAGTATCTTTTTAATACTCGGAATATTAGCGTTTTTACCCTCTTTTGCACAAAAGGAGAGCGCAAGTGTGACTACCGGAAACAAATATTACAACAAACAAAAATACGTGGAGGCAGAAAATGCTTACCGCGATGCCTTGAAGAAGAATAAAAAATCGTTTGAGGCTAACTATAACCTTGGCAACGCTCTCTATAGGCAAAACAAATATCCCGAAGCACTCAGTGCCTATCAGCAATCGCTTCCGCTATCGCTTGATAAAAAGCGGGTTGCTTCAGCTCTTCACAATGTGGGAAATTCGTTGATGACCCAACGGAAGTATGATGAGGCAATGGAGGCCTACAAGCAGTCGTTGCTGGCAAACCCGAACGATAACGAAACCCGCTTTAACTATGCATACGCCAAGGCGATGCAACAACAAAAGAAGGACAAGGATAAAAATAAAGACAAAAACAAGGACCAACAAAATAAAGACAAGCAAAAGCAGGATCAACAGAATAAAGATAAGCAAAATCAAGACAAACAAAACCAGCAAAATAGTAACCAGAACAAAGATCAGCAAAACAAAAATCAACAACCTCAGGGTGGTGGAATGTCGAAAGAAAATGCCGATCAAATTCTGAATGCGATTCAACAAAACGAAAAGCAGGTACAGGATAAAATGAACGAAAAGAAAGCCAAAGCACGTTCACAATCACCTGAAAAGGACTGGTAACCAATTGTTTGTTAATTGATAATTGACAATGAGAAAATTTGAAATTAATACATCGAACTCTTGATACAACTAACCTATTTTTTGCCTTTTTTCTCTGAGAAATTTAGTATAGCAATGAAGAAATATAGTCTATTTTTAATTACGCTGATGATCTTCGGTGCCGGAACGATAACAGCGGAAAGCGTTTCATTAACAGCTAAGGTACCTGCCACGGTTGTAATGGGGACACCCTTTCAATTGACGTATTCTATAAATACGATGGCCGACCCCAACGAATTACGTTTGCCCGATCTCAATGGATTTGAGATTATTGCAGGACCTTACACGGCCAGTTCGCAACAAAACATTAATGGTCAGTACAGTAGTTCGATGGCATTTACCTACATGTTAATGCCCAAAAAACTGGGTTCATATTCAATTGGGCCTGGTTCTATCCTTGCCGGCAAACAGCGATATACTTCAAACGGGCTTTCAATCAAAGTATTGCCACAGGATAAATCGGCCAAAGGTGCTGCTGCAGCTGCTGCAAGTTCCGGTGAACCGCAGCAAAGCGGAGCTTCATCCTCACAATCTATTTCCTCACAGGATGTGTTTATGCGGGCCAATGTATCTAAAACCAAGATATATGAACAAGAAGCTTTTTTAGTTACATACAAGTTATACTCACTTCCCGATGTGATTGGGGTGGAGAATTTTAAATTACCTGATTTCAAGGGATTTGTAATGCAAAAAATTGATTTGCCTCCAAATCAACAGCCACGTCTCGAAAACCTGAACGGGCATAATTATACTACTTTTGTGCTCTATCAGGTATTACTTTTTCCGCAACGCTCTGGAACTTTCGATGTAGAAAAGGCATCGGGTACCTTTGGTTTTCGCTTGCGCAACCAAAGACATGGGCGCAGTATTTTCGACGATTTTTTCGACACCTATCAGGATGTGAAGCGTACGCTGGCATCACCAGGTTTGCACATCAATGTCGATCCGTTGCCTACTGCCGGTAAACCTGCCGGATTTTCGGGTACTGTAGGTGACTTTCACCTGAATGCCCAAATTGACAAAACCACATTGAAAACCAATGAGTCGGTTACGGTAAAAATCACGATATCGGGAACCGGTAATTTGAAACTGATAAATACACTTCCGCTCAAATATCCTCAGGATTTTGAGACATACGAACCTAAGGTGGATATGAATTATCATACCACAGCATCGGGTGTAACAGGAACCAAGACAATGGAATATCTCGCTATTCCCCGTCAACCCGGTGATTTTGTTATCTTGCCGGTCACTTTCTCATATTTCGACGTTTCGTCCAGAAGTTATAAAACGGTGAGTACACCCGAGTACAAAATACATGTCGATAAAGGTGTGGGAGGCAGTTCAGGTGTGGTTGATAATTATGCACAAAAGGAGAATATCAAGATAATCAACAAAGACATTCGCTATATTAACCCCGGCAATTTTGCGGTTTCTAAACGGCACGATTTTATGGTGGGCACATTCTCGTTTTGGATGTTTTTATTAATCCCGCTGTTGATAGCTGTGGCACTTTTCTTCCTGTTCCGCAAACAAGCCCGCGATAACGCCAATCTTGCTCTGGTACGCAATCGCAAAGCAAATAAAATGGCACTGAAAAGGTTAAAACTGGCTTCGGCATATCTCAAAGAACATAAAAAAGAACCATTCTACGACGAAGTGTTGAAAGCTTTCTGGGGATATTTGAGCGATAAACTGAATATTCCGATGGCCGATTTGACAAAAGAGAATATGCAAACCGAGCTTGAAAAGCATTCGGTAAGTGAGGCATCAACTACTCGTCTAATGGAGTTGTTGAATACCTGCGAATTTGCACGCTACGCTCCTGTAACGGCTTCTGATGCTATGGATAAGCTGTTTGCTGAAGCTGTTTCCATCATCGAAGAGTTGGATGGAAGCATTAAGAAATAATTGATAATGAACAATTAGTAATTATTCTTTTTTTGATATGAAGAAAATATTATTTATAGGAATGTATATGGCGTTGGCGCTCAATGTGTTTGCACAGGGAGTTACACTAAAGCAAGCCAATGTGTTATATGCACAAAAGAATTATGCCGCAGCAGCTCAGCAGTATGAGGCTATTCGTCAGACACAAGGCGAATCACCGGAGCTGTACTACAATTTGGGAAATGCATACTACCGTACCGGCGAGATAGCACAGGCTATTTTGAACTACAACCGGGCGTTGTTGTTGGCTCCCAACTACGAAGATGCACAATTCAATCTGCAGGTTGCTCAACGCAAGGTGGTCGATAATGTAGATGTGACTTCTGTTTTCTTCCTGAAACAATGGGTCAATAACCTGGGTGATTTATTATCGTCCAACGGATGGGCCATTATGAGCATTGTGATGTTTATACTTGCGTTGACAGCGTTTCTTCTGTTTGTGTTCGGACGCTATCGCACTTTGCGAAAAATTGCGTTCAACGTGGCTATTACTTCTTTGGTTATTACGCTTTTGTCATTGGCTTATGCCTTCAAACAAAGCAATAAAGTGGCCAATTGTACCGATGGTATCATTATGGTTGGTTCTACCACAGCCAAAGATTCGCCTTCGCTCACCGGTAAAGATATGTTTGTGTTGCATGCAGGTACCAAGGTGACAATCAAAAGCACGGTATCGGGCTGGACAGAAGTAGAACTGCCCGATGGTAGTGCCGGCTTTATTCCTGCCAATGGAATTGAAAAAATATAAGCAGCTGCATTTTTTACAACTGAAATTCTTATAAACCTCTTTTGCATCATAGCAAAAGAGGTTTTTTGTTTCTTGATAAAGTTGTATATTAGGTATTATGTTGATTATTAATGAAATAATAGACCTGTGATGTATCAAGACAGACAAAATTCCTTTTTTAGATTATAAAATCAGAATTATTTTTTGTAAAAACAAATGTTTTTGTAAATTTGCATTATCAATGGTTATTCTAAGTTGGATAGGCAATCGTAGTGTCTATGTACCTGCATCTTCAAATTCACACTTTAAATTATTCAATATGAGAAAGTTAATGCTTACCTTCGTAGCTTGTTTATTTTCCCTATTTGTTTTTTCACAAAACAAAACTGTGGATGTAGTCTATTTGAAAAACGGGAGTATACTCCGTGGAGATATTGTGGAACAGATTATAGGACAATCACTTAAACTTAAAACTCTAGATGGCAATGTATGGGTGTTCAAAGCCGAAGATGTAGATCGGGTGGTAAAAGAAGAAGTGGTGCAAACAAAGGTTACGCAAGAACAAGTGACAGTTGAACATGCACCTGCGTATCCACCGCAAAGACAATCAAATTATCAGGGGTATTATACTTCGCGTAAAGATCCGGTGTTAGCATGCATATTGTCGGTGCTCGTACCCGGAGTAGGCCAAATTTATAATGGTCAGGTAGGGAAAGGAATCGGTATGATGGCAGGCACTTATGGAGCCTTATTGCTTGCTGCTGTGTCGGTAGGTGATAGCTATGGTGACTATTATAACAACTCTTATTCCAGCTCGAATAGTAACTATCAGTTAGCCGGAATAAGCCTTTTGGCAATGGTGGGATTTTATGTGTGGAGTATTGTTGATGCACCTCTTTCAGCATCCAGAATCAACAGACAGAACGGAGTTGTGGATATAAATTTCAAAAACAGCCGTTTATGGTTAAATCCGAGCGTGGATTGTTTGCGTGCTCAAAACGGACGATATATTCCTCAAACCACCAATGCCGGTCTTAAACTCACGTATTCTTTTGGAAGCAGATAGATAATCTGCTATCTTTTAGCTTGAAGAAAAAAGTACTTGCGCTAATTTGTAATCGCTATGGCAAGATTGTAAAACGCTATTATCCAAGGGGCTATACAACCAATAGAAATTAATTTTAAAATATAGATGTATGATACTAGGCCTTTTTATCAACAGTCAAGTTAAGGAATATGATTCATTACCTAACGCATTTAATGCAGGTGCTCAATATGTTATTGACACTTCTGTAGAAAGTATAAAAGAGCAATTCTATGATTATGGTTATTCTCTCAAAATATACAATGCAGATCATAAAGCTTGTCATTTACAAATTGGAAATTGGAAAACATTTGATTCAACAATAAAGTATAAGATTGGAAAATATCCATATAATTTTGATATTAAGGTTGTTGATCCAACAGGAGAAGTTTCTAAAATTGAAATTAAAAGTCAACGAATTTTGGAAATTATTAAAGAAGTATATAATCAACTCCAAATATTATCAGAGTTCAACACTTGGAAAGAATTTCAACTAATGAAGGAAATAAATTTGCTTAGAAAAGAACTGGAATCTTTTAAGGAATCATCATAAACCTTGCTCACCATATGCTGTTGATTCTATAATTTATAGATTATTGCTCATGAATTTAGACAATTAGTAAAAAAGATGAATAAAATAATAGTACAGATTATATTTTGTGCTTTTACATAGAGAGAAAAAAGCTTTACCTTTGTAGTCAATAACAATTTGCAGATAAATTCCATCACCTTTAAATTGACGGTGGTGTTATCTCAGACCACTTTGTCGGTTCAACGCATTCACAATTACACGAAAATTATGACCCACGGATTTATAAAAGTAGCTACCGCTGTTCCACACCTGAAAGTGGCCGATTGCCATTACAATACTACCCGTATTCAGGCTATGATGGATCAGGCTGCAAAGGAAGGTGTGCAGGTTGTATGTTTTCCTGAGCTTTGTATCACCGCCTATACCTGTGCCGATCTTTTTCATCAACACCTGTTGGTCGAAGAGGCTGAGGCAAGTTTGCAGCAATTGCTGGCATCTACGTCACACCTTGATATAGTGGCTATTGTCGGTCTTCCGGTACGCGAAAACAATCGTCTGTTTAATTGTGCCGTGGTGATTAAATCGGGTAAAATAATTGCGGTGGTGCCTAAAACGCACTTGCCTAATTATGGCGAGTTTTACGAAAAACGCTGGTTTGCCTCTTCGCTCAATGCGGTGAACGAAACGGTTGAAATTGCTGGTCAAACAGCTCCGTTTGGAATTCATTTATTGATAGGAGAGGAACAATTGCGATTCTCTATCGAACTTTGCGAAGATTTATGGGTACCGGTTCCTCCAAGTTCGTTGCACACGTTGATGGGTGCTCAGCTCGTTTTCAACCTTTCGGCCAGCAACGAAACAATTTCTAAAAACGACTATCTTCTTTCGTTAATTGCCCAACAATCGGCTCGCTGTGTGGCCGGATATATATATGTGGGAGCCGGTTTCGGCGAATCGAGTCAGGATCTTGTCTTTGCAGGCAAAGGCATTGTGGCCGAAAACGGGCGCATTGTAGCTACTTCGGAGCGATTCTCATTTGAAGAACAATTACTTGTAAGTGAGATTGATACCGAACTATTGACAAACGAACGACAAAAGAATAGTAGCTTTGCACAAGATGGATTGGCAATGTTCAACGATGTGCCCGAGTATCGGTTGGTGGAGTGCCAAATACCGGAAACAATACCTTTTACGTTGACACGCTCGGTATCACCCACACCTTTTATTCCTGCGGGTTTAGAGCTTGACAAGCGCTGTGAGGAGATTTTTTCTATTCAGATAGGAGGTCTGGCTCAACGCTATGCACATACGCAATTAAAAACCGCGGTGATTGGTGTATCGGGTGGACTGGACTCTACGTTAGCACTTTTGGTTACAGCATTGACATTCGACAAACTCTCCATTCCACGCAAAAATATTATTGGTATTACTATGCCGGGCTTTGGCACCACAGGGCGCACTTACCGCAATGCCATTGATTTGATGACATCATTGGGAGTTACCATCCGCGAAATTGATATTACCGCAGCTTGTCTGCAGCACTTCAAAGACATCGGTCACTTACCCGACACACATGACGTGACGTACGAAAATACACAGGCGCGTGAACGTACGCAAATACTCATGAATATTGCCAACAAAGAGGGCGGTCTGGTAATCGGTACCGGCGATTTGTCGGAACTGGCGATGGGGTGGTGCACCTACAATGGCGACCACATGTCGATGTATGCTGTCAATTCGGGCGTCCCCAAAACATTGATTCGCTATCTGGTAAACTGGGTGGCCACGCATAAGGTGAGTGGCGAGAGTGCGCTTACATTGCACGATGTTCTCGACACACCTGTTAGTCCTGAGCTGCTGCCTACCGATGCCAATGGTGATATTGCCCAAAAGACCGAAGATATTATAGGACCGTATGAGCTGCATGATTTTTTCCTTTTCTATATGGTGCGTTACGGTTTTCGTCCTGCAAAAATTGCTTATCTGGCTCAACATGCCTTTGATGATAAATACAGCAATGATGAGGTAAAAAAGTGGCTTAAAACCTTTATCCGTCGCTTCTTTAGTCAACAATTCAAGCGTTCTTGCCTGCCCGATGGCCCCAAGGTGGGTTCAATCAATCTCTCACCCCGTGGCGACTGGCGTATGCCAAGCGATGCTTCGGCTTCGCTCTGGATAGATGACGCGGAGAAACTGTAAATAACTATTGCCTGTACAAAAAAATGGCACCTCAACTACACGTTGAAGGTGCCATTTTTTTAGGTGTAAACCTTACTAAACAGAGAATTTAATATGGGATGTCGGGTGTTCCTGCCGGAAACTCCATGTTTTTAAGGGCTTTCTTCTTTGAATTATGTCCGAAGGTAAGTGACATGCCTACCTGTGCGTTTAGTTGTTTTGTTTTTTTGGGGATAATTCCATCGGCAAACGAAGTGGGAACATAGTCGCTGGCAAAGAAAATATTTACCGGGCCGGCTATTAGATTAAGTCCAAGACCAATAGCACTTCCGCTGTTGTCGGTAAACGCATAGCTTAACGAGGCATTTACCCAATACAATGGGCGGAAATTGGCCGAAGCCATCAATGTGCTGGTAGATGTATTGTTTTTAATTCTATTGTCATAGAGCATTCCTAATCCAATTTTATTTTTCAACAGGCTGTATTCGGCACCTATCCTTATGTGAGCAGCCAGATTTGTGGTGTAACCGGCTCCGTTAGGCGAATAAGACATTGCTTTTTTCAACGTGTCGGCAATCTGCTCTACACCACTATTCGTGTCATTGATATTGAAAGACATGTTGTTGAATTTGGTGTCGGTTTTCATTGAAGCTTCCCAGTTGCTTTTTTTCCAGCGAATGAAACCAAAATCGGTGATAGCAGCCGATATTGTAAGGTCTTTAATTGCTTTGTAGGCCATTCCGGCATCCAGACTTACGCCCATTCCTGTAAATTTCATCGGGTTGGAAAATGAGTCCATGTTTTTGAAATCGGGTGTGCCGTCACTACCAGCAGGAATATTCATAGGTAAACTTATACGCATGGTTCCTGCGGCATGGAGGGTGGTGGTGGTTTCGTTGCCAATCAATGACAATCGGGTGAAAGACATATCTGTATTCATTTGTCCCAATAGTAGTTTAACCTTGCCTCCGACACTTAGTTTTGTACTTATCTGACGGCTGTAACCAAACGCAGTTTCCAAATAAGTGCTTGCATCGACTGATAATGTATTCAGTATGTAACTTTTGGAGGCAGTTGTGAGAGGAACTCCTTCAAGCAAAATAGTAACCATGTCTTTTGGAATGTTGAAATCGCTTGATGTACGCTCTGCAATGCCAAATGAGAAGTAGTCCTGATTGTTGCGAACTCCAAATCCTATAATATTCACGCGGGTTTCTTGTCGTAGATTAGTGGTGGGTTTCAGAACGTTTAAAAAACCTGAGTAGTCGGCATTTTTGTCAAAGGCAGAGATAGTTTGCCCATTTACAGACTTTAGCAAATCGTCTGCAGCAAAGGAATTATTGCCAATACCCACATAAAAACTTGGTAGATCAATATAAAACTTTTGCGTAGGAATAAATCCGGGATTTAAGGCACTTCTCGAAGGAATATTTTCCATAAAATAGAGCGTGCTTGCTTGTGCAATAGCTTGTTGGCTAAAGCTTACACACACACAAATAAAAAGCAGAATGCGAATAATTGATTTCATAAGCAGAGGTTTTATTGAAGATTAATTTATTGCGAAAGAACAATATACTTCCTCTTTAACGTGTGATTTTGGCAGTTGTTGTATTCGGGAGGAATCAAACTTTATTTTCAAAACAGGGAATAACGCCTGTGAAAAATAAAAAGTGACACAACAACAATGCAAATATAAGTCACTTTTCTGTTTTTGACGCAGTTTTAGAGGAAGTTTTTAATGAAAAATTCAGGAATTGGCGTGATTCCTGAATTTTTACCTGTGATCCTTTTATTGATGAAGAAAGATTTCGCAGGTGTCGAAATTGATTTCCCAATGCGAATCTCCTTTGCCTTCCCAATGGTATTTGCTACTGGTATCGTCCCACCATTTTTGGAATTTTGAAGAAGATTCTCCCATATCCATCACAATTTTATCATACAACGGACTTGAGGAACCTTCAATACATTTAAATAATTCGATAAGTCCGTTTTTTCTCTCAAAAAGATATTTTATTTCATCTCTTTCTGATTCAGTTACTTTCCCCACCAATTTCATTTTCATTTTTTGTGTTGGCATAGTTAATGAGTTTAAATGCTGAAATTTCTATCTTGTGTTTTTGTGCAATTTCAAATGGATCTAAATAATCAATTTCTGGTATTGTCTCTATTTGGCGCGTAAAATTCTTGCTCTCTTTCAATGCGATAGACATTAAGCGCGATGCTTCTCTTTCGATGTGCGATAACCGACACTGTTGATACGAAGGCGTGTTAATTTCAGAGGTAAGCTTCTTGTTTAGAAAAACGCATCGCCGGCATTGATAAGTATCACATATTCGGCAAATTGGAGCATATTTTAGCTCCAGTAGCTGCTTGTTTTTTATCTCAACGTCATTCTTTATCTCACCTAAAGTGCTATCTTCATTGTGATAATAGAAAGCAGGACATAAATACAATTTCCCATTTGGAGCGACCGATAAATGACTTAACCCGGCATTACAATTGTTCATTTGCGCTAAAAACATTCTGTCAGTCAGGAAATTTAACTCCGGTATTTTATTTCCAGATAAACTGTCCTGAATATAGAGCGATATTTGTGCAAGTTGAGAGGCATACTCGTCTAAATCTTCGTCGCGATATTTTTCAATATCGGTCAACACAAGGTTAATCCGGGTGCATTTTGGCGCAAGCATACTAATGCAGGTATGCAATTGCGGAAGATGTTGCTTACTTACACGTAATATTACATTTCCATCTTTTAAGCCCTTTATATCAGCGTTTTGTAGTAAATTTTTCGGCTGAATTACAAGTATCGAATCCTGATACGTAGCATATAACTGGAGTGGAACTATTTTGATATGCTCAACCTCGTCTATGAGCGCATTGTATTCAAGCGGCAGATCGTACTCAGGAAAGAGAAAATTTACTTTCAGGTTATTTTTTAAGGCGAAAGTAACTGCATTTTTAAGATGAGGCAAGGAAATTAGGTCGTCAGTTTTATTGTCAAAAGGTGTATTTTCATACGCGCAATATGATACAGACGACTTACTCAGAATAATGGCTAAATATTTGAACATAAATAAAATATGGCTTGTTTTAGAAATCGGTTCTTAACTCTTTATTCAGTTTTTTACTGAGTTTATTCCAGAAATAATTGTTGGCTCTCACTCTCGCCTTGTGCAATGCACAAATGTATGTGGCTCTTTGAAAAATGGTGTCAGTATCGGCAAAATCGTAGTTAGCTCCCTGACACCAGGCACAACCTGTAGCGGCCTGACAATCAATGCACTCAGGTTTACTCTGCGTAACCATATCGAGCGTTAAAAATGGGCGGAGTCTGTTTTTGTCAATCCCGTCAGCAAAATTGCCAATCATGAGTTCCTTTCTGTGTTGCAGTGAAAAATCCACAAATCTATTACAGGGATAAAAATTGCCTTGAAAGTCAATTGCCATCATTTTGCCGGCTCCACACCAATTCATGTTTTCTTTGTAGGGATGGCCAATCATTTTTGAGAAAAATGAGCAGGAAAAATCTTCGTAATATTTCTGTGCAATGATTTCATCGGCAAGGCTTACTAACTGATCTTCAAACATCACTTCGTCCCCGGGTTTCCATACATCTTCAAAAACCACATTGATATTTACATCCTTAACACCTAATTTCCAGAGATGCAATACACTCTCTTTGATGTAAGGCAAATCGTCTCGTGATATTGTAACCTTAGTGGCAGAATGTGGGAACTGCTTAATCCACAGAGGAATGTTCTTCACCACATTGTCATACGATCCCCTTCCGTTCGGGTAAACCCGCTGTAGATTGTGTTTTGTTTTTGTGCCGTCAATAGTAATCTGAATACTGAGGTGAGTCAGATTTTTTTCAATGTAATGTTGAACTTTGTCGCTGCTGTATAATAGTCCGTTGGTAGTAAAACTAAAGCGATAACTATTGAAACACGGGTGGTTTTTTTCGTATGCCTGTATTTTGAAATAATCGCAAATCTTGTCGATAAGCTCAATTTCCAGTAATGGCTCTCCACCAATAAAATCTAATACTACAGAAGTTTCTTTGCTAAAATCATCATTTTCAAGCAAATAATCAATTGCCTGTTTGGCAATTAAAAAATCCATCTTATTCAGATTATTTTTGCCTACCAAGTAACAATATTTGCACTGAAGTTGGCAATCTTCCGTCACAATAAATGTCACGTTTTTGGTTTTGCCCTCTTCCCATGAATTTGTTCTGTCAATTTTAACCTGGTTATTTTCAGCCATTTATTATAGAGTAAAATTGTGTGTATTATATTTTTTCAGATGTCGAAGAAATGCTACCGGTTATTAGGCTCCTATTCTCAGGTAAATGCACAGCCTTTCCATCTCGATTTTATGAGATGGTTGGTTTCATTTATCAAGTGTGGTATAGTAAGATAGAAATACTTGGAACGATTCCCGTATTTTGGGTGTAAAGTAAGGATCAGGTTAATAGCTATTTACCATGCACCTCCAGAACAACCTCCAGAGCATGAGCCTTTACATCCTTCACAACCTCCTGTGCAGAATCCTTCGCACGTGGTTTTGCATGAGCCTTCGCAACTTCCTCTACAGCCTCCCTTGCAGGTGGCAAAGCATTCTCCTTCGCAGGTTCCTAAACATCCCGAATCACATGTTGTTCTGCAACCGCCTTCACAGGTTAAGCTACAATCATTAGGTTCGGTGGAATTGTGCTTGTAAGGATCTTGCTCCATTTTGTTTTTCATTGCAGATGCAGTACCCACACCACCTAAGCCGAGAAAGGCAATGGTGGGCAAAGCTGTTTTTACTACAAAACTAATAAAGTCTCTTCTCGATTTGTGGGATGAATCGGTGACTTCATTGTCAGCTTTTTTTGAAAAATGGTTCTTTTTCATCCGTAAATAATTTAAATTTGTAAATGAATGGTGTCTATTCCTATTTGCAGGAATAGTTCATCACTTTATTGATTAAAATGCTTTATTGTCAGAAGAATAGAATTAAAGAATGGAATTGGTCTGAATTTTACCTTTTATCTCCTTCAACGTCACGGAGATATTGCTGATGACTCTTAAAAAAGCCCATAAAGTGACAGTTGAGATAAGAGTTGCCAATGTAATGGCCAGACCAGTAGCGCTAAAAGCTTTCATAACACCTGAACCAATTACGTCGCCTTCAGATGAGTAATAGTTTTGCTGTCCCGTGACAAACACCACTGAAAACAGTAAGATTAATGAAGCGACAATACCAACGACTAGAATGATGTTAGCAATAAGCGTCAGGTATTTTTCATCCCGAAGTTCATCTACACCTTTTTTCTCCTTTTGGTTGTAGGTAGTCGAAATATTTTGTGTGTTATTTGTTTCCATTATATAGGATTTAGTAAGATTATCGTCTTCGGCCGGATACTCTTGTGGGTGTTTGTCCCTGACTGTCCGAAGCCACTGGCTGACATTTGACAAAAGTGATTTTAATCACACCGTTTTGTGAATAGAACAGTTGTTTTTCTTCGTTTGCATCAATGTTGAAGGAGTAAGAGGTTTCTGCCTCTACGGTTTTTCCGTCTTTTGTATATTGTTCAGTATAAGTGATATCGCAATGATAAGTTTCAGGATTAGTGCTTTTGGCCTTTACGTAAGCTCCATTGTCGGTATAAACGGTTACTTTACACGATGTGGCTTCAATACGTTCTCCCTGAGCATATACGCCAATGCCCAAAACACACAGGATGGTTAGAATTACTTTTTTCATGATTGTTTGTTTTGAAGATTAAAAATTAGATTAAAAATAGCAGTTTGGTTTTATTGTTTTACCGGATTCAATACGCTGCCCAAAAAGAGAATACTCTTGGTCTGATTATCTCTGATTAAGAATATAAAAGGTCTGTTTGCCACAAATTCAACTGGCAAACTTTTAGCCATTACTACAGCCGTGGAGGCAGCAGCTTCGCTACCTTTTTCGTTTACTTCGATGAAAGCTTTATGTTTTACAAGGCTAATGAAAAGTCCCGGAGCCATTCCTGAAAAATCGGCAGTTTGGCTGAAAGCATCGGTCATTCCCATTTTTTTAAGCATATCGTTTAGTGTGAATTCGGATGTAAATGAAAATTTTGGGATTTCCACTTCCAGACCTATTTTCTCTAACTGATTGCAGTAATTTTCAAATGATTTACTGTTCATGTTTTTCTCAAAATCGGTTATTGAGATGTTCATTCTGGGCAGTAAAATGAACATGGAGACCATTTTACCTTTATATGGGAGTTCTAACACCTGACACTGATTGTCGGCAAAGTAGTTAAAGGAGTCAAATTGCCCCATCATATCCACATCCACATTTTTATTATCAATCGTTGTAAACTTATCCTTCCGGGTATTCTTCACATCAAATTTTTGAAGCCAATCGCCTTTGAAATAGATTGCATTGATAAGTACTAACTCTGCACCGGCCACGTCACCGGGAGTTAGTAATTTATCAATCTTATTGTAGGTTTTTTTCTTAACCCACTGATTAATTGTATCGGCATTGATGATGGAGAAAATAGAGGAACCGTAATATTTTTTTGTCAATGCCAGATAGTCTTTATTGAAAGCACCCGGCTTTTTCCAGATTGCGTTTGCTACCGCTAGTTTAATGCCGTCATTCGCCTGAGTTTTATTCAGCATCTTATTGATAGCCGAAAATCCCTGATGGGTGTTTCCCTGATTTAAGTCAAAATGCAACACCTTACTCATTTGTGCCTCGGTGTTGTTTCGGGCACCGGCATACGTCATGGCAAGGGCTGAGGAGATGCTGTATGGCGAAATAAATACATTTGCTTTTGCGCTAAAGACTTTTTTGAAGATTTCAAAGGCAAAAGTATTGTTGTCCGCCACAGTTGCCTCAAGCGGTTGCGCGTTGGCAGTCAGGCTTATAAATCCTGAGAGAACTACAAATATGACGTGTGAAAATTTCATAATCAATGGTTTATGTGGAGTAAAAAATTTGTCAGAATGGTTCCGGCGAGCCTCCTGTGAGTTTTATCAAATGCTCTATTGCCTTAATGATGCGACTGCCCGAAACCAAATCTTCTCTGTAGAAAAGTTTAATAACTACTCCGAGGCAATCTTTATCGGGCTCATAGTTGAGGCGATTAAAATCGAATTGAAAATCTTCGTAATTGTAATTGGGATTCTTCTGATGTTTAGTGTTATCATAGCAAATCACTTTCTCTTTGCATTTGTTGTGGCTTGCGAGTTTTATTTCAACGAAACGCATGCCTTCTTTTTTCGTGGTTATTTGGCATCCCGACAAATCAGCGAAATGAATTTGCAGATAGGTATCAGTAAATAAAACCTTATCGGCTTTATCCCTTAAATAAAGCCATTCGTTGGCATAATATTGAATCTCTTTCCTCTCAAGATTGTACTTAAAAGTATACCAAACCTGTCTGTCAAATACATTTGGCTTATCATTATAATCTGCCAATCCGGTAGTGCATTTTGAGCTTAGCCAATCAAGCGTTTCTTGCAAAGTTGGTTCTTTGGAAGAGGATTGAGCACAGATGCTTATACCAAACATGAGCAAAGCTAATAGTGAAAATGATTTTTTCATTGTCGGAAGATTTTAATCTTGGTTAGTCGATGTAAATGTTGCCGATGCTTTTTTTGAAACAGGGTTATTAAGAATAAACGCATTGTAAATGAGCACATAAA
>Ga0302286_10000458_pt1 | contig 33479 bp, 28 predicted proteins | sample III_Fen_E2_3_FD_198765 | JGI IMG/M metagenome (GOLD analysis project Ga0302286, IMG submission 198765) | Peat permafrost microbial communities from Stordalen Mire near Abisko, Sweden - III_Fen_E2_3 | ecosystem: Environmental > Terrestrial > Soil > Wetlands > Permafrost | place: Sweden: Abisko...
ATAACCTCCTTCAGCGATAACGGAGCACTATATGGAACTTTAATATCCACAGGACCTTTGGCCGTATCTATTTTCATTCCATGAACCTGAAACGCCAACTCCCGGGTTGCTACAGAATCCAAAACTTTCCCATTTTTCAGTTTGAAATAAAATGGAGGAATACGGTGCATTCCGCTATCAAACGATGTTATAAGTAAACGTTGGGTTAGCTTTATCCGATCCTTATCGCCTAATTTTACAGTATCTGTTTTTAAGCGCTCTACAACCTCAATTTTAGAGCTAAACGTATCAGGAACTGAAGGAAACTGAATATCGAGTTTCTTTGGTTTCTCGATTTCGAGCAACAACTTCAGCTGATCTCCAACACGAATATTTGTCGAGTCGATGCTGGCCTTTACGGTTACTTGTTGTGCATTTAGTCTTTGAACGTTACTCAAAAGCAAAACAAAAAGCACAACATAGATTAATCTTTGCTTCATTTGAATTTTGTTTTTATCCACGTTTCTTAAACAGGCTAATCAATGATTTAACATAGTCGTGATTGGCACTGATGTTCACATAATCAACACGACTTCTGTTGAAACAATTATCAAGATCAGCCGACAGACCGTTCCACCATTTTCGATATATTTCTCTGGCTTTACGATCAGAACTGTCAATCCATGTATAATTGCCTGTTTCAGCATCTTTCAACTTAATCATTCCGATATCCGGCAATTCCGTTTCCCGCTCATCGTAAATGCGCAAAGCCACCATATCGTGCCGATTATTTGCAATCGAAAGTGCATTCTCCAGTGTTGATTCCTGTTGAATAAAGTCGGAGATCAGAAAAGCAGTACAGCGTTTCTTAATCGCATTAGTCATATAGCGGATGGCTCCTGAAATATCGGTTCCCCGTTCTTCAGGTTCGAAATCAATCAATTCACTGATGATCCGAAGAATATGACTACGTCCTTTTTTAGGCGGAATAAACTTTTCAATCTTACTTGAAAAGAAGATGACCCCAATTTTATCGTTGTTCTGAATGGCCGAAAAAGCAAGAATTGCAGCCACCTCAGTAATGATATTTTTCTTCAGCACATCTTTCGATCCAAACTCCCGCGATCCGCTCACATCAATCAGCAACATCACCGTCAGCTCCCGTTCTTCTTCGTAAATCTTAACGAAAGGCTTGTTATAACGGGCAGTTACATTCCAATCGATGTTACGCACATCATCTCCAACCTGGTATTCACGAACCTCACTGAAAGCCATTCCTCGTCCTTTGAACGCGCTATGATATTCACCGGCAAAAATATTGCGGCTTAATCCTCGCGTTTTAATCTCAATTTTCCGGACTCGTTTTATAAGTTCGCTTGTTTCCATTTAATTTTCATGTTACGTGTTTCGGGTTACGTGTTAAACACGCAACTCACAACATTTCCGGTTTAAACATTCTAATTGAATTGATATTGGTCGTTACGTGTCGGTTTTAACTCGCAACCTGTAACTCGCAACTCGAATCAATTTAGTTTAAGGAACTTCAACCGTATTCATGATTTCAGCAATGATTTCTTCTGAAGTAATATTATTGGCTTCAGCTTCGTAGCTCAATCCAATACGGTGACGCATCACGTCCGGACAAACGGCACGAACATCTTCAGGAATCACATAACCACGACGTTTAATGAAAGCATAAGCTTTTGCAGCCTGAGCCAGACTAATGCTGGCACGTGGAGAACCTCCATAAGAAATCATGTCAACATATTTATCGAGCTTAAATGCCTTAGGATCACGTGTTGCAAATACAATATCGACAATGTATTTCTGGATCTTTTCGTCCATATAAACATCTTTCACCACTTCACGGGCCTTGATGATATCTTCCGCACGCATCACTTTGGAGGCCACCGGGAATTGTTTCATCAGGTTTTGCTGTATGATAAGTTTTTCTTCTTCTTTCGTTGGATATTTAATAACCACCTTCAACATAAAACGGTCAACCTGAGCTTCCGGAAGTGGATAAGTACCTTCCTGTTCAATAGGGTTCTGGGTTGCCATAACCAAAAATGGTTCTTCCAGCTTGTAGGTATTTTCACCAATCGTAACCTGACGTTCCTGCATGGCTTCCAGCAAAGCCGACTGAACTTTTGCAGGAGCACGGTTAATTTCGTCGGCCAATACAAAATTGGTAAAGATCGGGCCTTTCTTAACGATAAACTCTTCTTTCTTCTGACTGTAGATCATAGTACCCAACAAGTCAGCGGGCAATAAATCTGGAGTAAACTGGATTCGGGCAAATTTTGCATCAATACTTGTAGCAAGCGTATTGATTGCCAATGTTTTTGCCAATCCGGGAACCCCTTCCAATAAAATATGGCCACCAGACAAAAGTCCTACCAAAAGACTCTCAACCAAATGTTTTTGACCAACAATTACCTTGTTCATCTCCATGCTGATGATGTCAACAAACGAGCTTTCTCTTTGAATTCTTTCGTTCAATTCACGAATATCAACTGTTTGATTCATATTTTTTGAATAAAATTATTTTGAATGAGTTTCTTTATTTTGATCGACGAAATTACACTATCCACCCATGAAAAAGGATAAAATTTCGTTAAAATTTGTTAAGCTGTTTTAGCTCTGAAAGGCTGCTAAATTAATAATTTCAGCGATCTTTAACAGAATATGATTTCACTTTTTTATTTTTGCTGAAAATTAACAAATTGAACCAAAAGTATTTCATAGAACTCGCTTATAAGGGGACGAATTTTCATGGATGGCAAATCCAGCCCAATGCAAACTCGGTGCAGGAAAGTCTCGAAAAAGCTCTTTCGACCATGACCCGGCAACTAATCAGTGTCACGGGTGCCGGACGAACGGACACTGGTGTCCATGCCAGTTATTTTGTGGCACATTTTGAGGCAGCGAACTCCATTCTTGATCACCACGACTTTACGCATAAATTAAACAGTTTTCTGGGGAAAGACATCGTCATCTTTTCCATCACAAAAGTGTCGGACGAAGCTCATGCCCGGTTCGATGCAATTGCACGAACCTATCAGTATCATCTAAATTTAGTAAAAGATCCGTTTGCGCTGGAAACCTCCTGGTATTTTTTCAAACAACCCGATGTGGAACGAATGAATCAAGCCTGTCAGATACTTTTTGAATACACTGATTTTACCAGCTTTAGCAAACTGCATACCGACGTTAAAACCAACAATTGCAAGATTTATCAGGCTGAATGGAAGCAAACCGGAGGCAAGATTGTTTTCACCGTAAAAGCCGACCGGTTTCTTCGAAACATGGTTCGGGCACTGGTAGGAACCATTTTGGAAGTCGGCCTTGGTAAAACAGACCTTGCGGAATTTCGAAGCATCATCGAAAAAAAAGATCGTGGAGCGGCTGGCTTATCGGTTCCCGCACAAGGATTGTTTTTGACAGACATTGAATATCCGGAAAGCATTTTTAAACGAACCGTTTAGCTTCCACCTCTGGAGGAAGTAAAGGCAAATCATTGAAGGGAATTTCTTTTTTAAAATTAGTCATAACTCAAAGGTAAATTTTACACTTGTCAAACAAACAAGGGTAAATTTAGTGATTTTTTACACTCATCCAATACTCCAGAGTAAACTTTACACTCGTATGTCGCACCTAGCATGACGCATAACGGAGGAAGCGTCGAGTAGGCCGAAGGAACTTCCCCCTCAGCCTCTCATCCCGAGTATTCGGGATGCTTGATAGTCTCCCATCACACGGCTCTTGTTATACAAATCTATGCGTTACATTATGATCTTGTCGGCTATACGTTTCTTTGAACCAATGCTGATCTTTATGGACACCACCCAAAGCAATGCCCCTGTTGTGGGAAAGGCATTCTGCTGGTAGTGGCTACCATTGAACCGGGCTACCGCATTCGCCAGCGTGACGGACCTAAACGAACAACAAATCCCAGCTTCGGCAAACGGCAGGCATGAAATTGCCGCAATTATAGTATGCCCCAAATAACCGGGGCTGGAATCGTATTGCCAAAACTGACGGAAAACAACCATTTTTACACTGAAAACCTAAAAAAACAGGCTGAAAAAAGTTCAGATAATAAAGAAAAAAGCCATTCTGAAATAAAATGGCGCATCGGGGAAACAGAATCGCCACCCTTCAAAACACAAAATCCCAATTCAATTCCTATAAGGCCAGTGCTGCCGGAGGTAAAGTTCAACACCGTTCCTAATCCAAACTGCGTGCCTGATTTAGATTATGATCTAAAAGTTATGTGTTGTTTTCATTCATGTCTATTTATTAGCCAATAATTGACTCGATAGTTTACTGTAAGTGTCTTTATAAATATTGTTGTCAGTTTGGTAGGAAGTAACTAGTCGCATCCAAGTAGTTGCCATTTCCAGGGTTTGTCTTTCTATTTTTGTGTTTTCTTGTATTGAAGCTTCATAAATATCCCAACTTTTACCGTTTACTTCATAGTCAAACAAATAATAATATTCCGTATAAATGTCATTAAAATCTTTAGCGTAAACATTTAGATCACTGTAATTCTTCCCACTAAGGTTTTTTAGTTTTACGATTAGCTCTGCTAATGGAATATTCAAATCTTTGATACTCCCACCATTAAATTCATAATTAGTAAGAACTTGGTAAATCTTACGGTCAACCTCTTTTTTATCGGTGTTCTCATCAAACCGGCTGGAGTTGTGCAATAAATACTGGAACTGTTCCGAATCGAAATCATCGATGTAGTTATTTATTATATACCAATTATTAGCAGAACTCCAGTTTGAACGTTCTTGCGTTTTAAAATAATTAGCAACTGCTTTCTGATTGGTAATTTCAAAAAGATTGTCAATAAAAGAAGCAGATGCAGGAGTCCCTTCCAAATACTGTTTAACGGTTTCGAATGAGTAATCTCCATTTTTTATTTTGGCTTTTATTGCAGAATAGTTTCTGTCATTGCTTAAAGCATCTTTCCCAAATTGAATGAACTCACCTTGAGTCTTATAGCCAATCGATTTGTGAATTAAATTTCCCTCAGAATCAATAATAACAAACGAGGGTGTTCCAAAGACATTATAGTTATTCATAGCCAAATCAATTGGTTTATTCATTCTTTTCTCTTCATCCGAAATTATACCCGAGGTGGATAACCTTTTTTTATGTGACTTTACACAAACAAAGTTGGTATTGAAGTAGTCCATTACCAGCGAATTAGTAAAAACGGAACGATCCATTTTTAAACAAGGTCCGCACCCATCGGCTGTAAAATAGATAAATACAGGTTTTTTCGTTTCTCTCGAAATCTTTACAGCACGCTCCAATGTATCATATTTAAACTTGATTGAGGAAGTATCAACCTCTGTTTGTAATGACAAAATTTCTTTTTTACTACTGAAAGGCTTACATGACGATAGAAATGTGATTCCAATTAGGATCGCGATTTGTAGTTGTAATTTTTTCATTTTTTGATCATGGTTTTTTATTCGTTTGTTTTGTCGAGTGTCCTGTCCCTAAAATAACACATAACGTAGGAAGCTACACGCAGGGGCGGATTGCGGGCGATTTCCTGTCAATCCCGGTTAACCGGGACCGAGCGGAAAGATACCCACCGAAAACCACTGCTGCCGGACTTGCGGGTAGCTGATGTTATTGCCAGTATTTCTTGTTCATAAAAACTATTTTCCAACTTGTCAATGTTACCGTTTCAAAAAGCTACTTTTCAGTCCGCCAGGCAAGTACCGAAACTGTGTCAAGCCCAGATTACGTTGCAAATGGCGACTTTTCAGCGCCTTTCAAACCACTCGTCCGATTCAAACCTCGAAACTGTTTCAGGTACCGATAACCAATGATTGGTTAAAACCCGATTCACTTTCAAGCACCGGTAAATATTGGCATACAACGGTGTAGCATACACGCACGGGACGGACTGCGAGAGAATCAGTTTCTTGTCAGCGAAAATGAACGAACGGAACTACACACTTTGCAAACCATTGCAGCCGGACTTGCGGGTTATGCGAAGTTATAAACAGGCCTTAAATATCAAATTGTCAAACACATAAAACTTTAAAAATTAAAATTATGCCAACAGGTTACACAGCAGGAATCATTGACGGTACAACCGGAACATTCCCAGATTTTGCAAAACAATGTATGAGAGCTTTTGGAGCTACAATACACATGAGAGATGAAAACATGGACAAAGAGTACGAACCAAGAACTCCAAGTGATTACCATGTAAAAGCCTTAGAAAATGCCAAAGAAAAGCTAAAACAGGCTGAAACTTTTACCGATGCCGAACTTATTGAAATGCGTACAAAAGAACTTGAAGAAAGCAAATTGTACCATACAAAAAGTATTGCTAAAACTAAGATTGCAAGAGCAAAACTTGAAGAATTTTTAACCAAAGCAGTTGAGTTTAAAGCACCGACACCAGAACATGAAGGATTGAAAAAGTTTATGGTTGAACAATTACAATCCACGATTGATTTTGACGGCAAAACGGACTACCACGACAAAGCATTGCCACAAATTGAAATGGAATTAAAAACTATTGATGCAAATCAAATAAGGTTTTCATTAATCGAAGATGCAAACAAAGATATTTCCTATCATCTCAAAGAATACAAAGCCGAACTCAAAAGATGTTCAGAGTCAAACGCATGGGTAGAAAGTTTGCTCGGAGCGTTGGCTTGTTTATAACGTAGGAAGCTACACGCAGGGGCGGACTGCGGGCGATTTCCTGTCAAGACGAAAAGCAGCTTGGGCGGAAAGATGCCCACCGAAAACCACTGCTGCCGCACTTGACGGGTAGCTGATGTTATGGGCTGGGCTTTTTCTCATCACGTCTATTACTATACTTTTCCCTGTTTTCGTCACTAAAAGCAACAGGTAATGTCCAGCAGACTCGTTGATGTACTCCATGTCTATAATAAATGTCCCAAACAGGAATGGTTTTCACAACACGAACAGCTTCCTTGTCAAAAATACGGTTATAACCTCTCATTACCTTAACACTATCAATTATGCCATTTTCATTTGCAGAAAACTGCACAAAAACCTTAACTACCTTCTGGTTCAATTTTGGTAAGATTGACCAATTTATATTTGAATAAATTACCTCTTTTAATTTTTCTGGATTCTTGCTGAATTCAGATTCCCTTGACTTAGAATTGTCATATGTTTTTGTCCCAATAAGTTTCCCTTTAATAAACTGAAATTCAATCTCTGTTTCATAAAGTGATTCATAACCCATATGCACATAATAAAGTAGTTTCCCTTGCGGAGCAATAACGTCCCCAGTAAACCAATCTGCTTTTACTTTACCATTGATGAATTTAGCTCCAAATAATTCTTTAAGGTCTGCTTTAATGCTATCCTCGTAATAACAGCAACTATAAATTCCTGTCAAATAAAGACTATCATCAATTATTATCCACTCTGCTTCATAACCTCTCCAACAAGCTGTCGACTCACAAACTTCTTTTTTGCCAAAGAAATTGGGTCTAATTGAGTCATTGTCAAAAAGCTGTTCAAGTGGGTTCGCAAATATTGAAAGCGTGTCACCATGGTATATGAGTAAGTCCGGAATCTGCGAAGTCGCAAATGTCTTGAACAGAGAAACTGTCAATAAAAAAGTTAATATGAAGACTTTTCGTATCATTGCTGTCGTCTTTTAGCCTTGCCCATAACGTAGGAAGCTACACGCAGGACGGGAGTTAACCCGATGAACTTCCTACGAAGAACTGCCTTTCAAAATACTAATTTCCAGTCAACGAAGCACCGAAACCCGGCTTGCGGGTAGCTGATGTTAGCAACAGATTTCATTTCCTACTTTCCATTGCGTCAAACATTTGCTTTGAGAATGTCTCAACCTTTTGCAAATATTTGGGATTACATTTCTCTTTAATCGCAAGGATATAGTCTTTTGCAAATTGTGGCGGATCTTCTTCTTCTGTCCTAATTATTTCTCCGATTTCGGATGCAAAAAACTTCAATTCTGAACTTGTCATGCAAAAAAACTCATCCGGAAAGTTTCGGCAATAATCCTTTGCATAGAAACCAAGCTCCTCTGCAATGTTATCTTTAGCAACTTCCCGTATTTTATTAAAAACCTTAAAATAGAATGATCTGTCTGTCGAGTCTTTAACTAAAACACTGTCAATGAGCTGAAAAATATATTTCTCTTTAATCTTAGATATTTCTAAACCGTTCAATATCTCTGTACCCACCTTTTTAAGATAAGCAGTTGAATCAGTCTCAATTGTCTCAATAATTGATTGACTATCTCGTGCAAGAAATACAGGCCTCGTGTCAGATTTGACGTGTCCATTGCTGGTCTTAGTCACACAAGCAATCACAAAAATAAGTCCTAAAATATAAACGAATACTTTTCGCATCGCATTTTAATTTGTTGCTAACGTTTCGCCAATACACGCAGGGCGGGCTTTCCCGATAAACTTCCTACGAAGTATGGCATTTCAAAATTTCATTTTCCAGTCAACAAAGCACTACTCCCCGACTTGCGGGTATTTGGCTGTTGTTGCCCGTATTTCAGTCATTAAATATATGATAATTACTCAAGAAAATTGTGTCTATCCCAAATTACTAAGCGAATTTCGTTTCACGAAGCTCGCCACAAGTAAGCGGCGCAGTCGTGTCGAGTTACAGAATACCTTTCAAACAACTTTTTAAAGCCAGTCAAGCGATTTGGCGTTTCCGTGTCACAATGCTCGCCACTAGTTAGAATCACAAACCTGTCAAATTACAGCCAATTGTTGCAAGTAACTTGCTCGAACAAAGCTCCCCACAAATAAGTAGCGCAGACTTGTCAAATTACAGATAAAACTTTCAGAGAACGTGCGTTTAATATGGGCATACAACTAGCAAATTGTGGAGAGTTTACCGTACTTTTCGAAAGCATGATCGATTTTACCATGTAACTTCCGTATTCGCTTCGTTGCATTTTTGATGCTTTAAATGTAACTGGTTATGTGTACAGAACAAAATATTTGGAGATTTATTTGCGATTGAATATCATGTACTTGTCGTGCCTACTGCATGGGCCAATTCAGACGTAGTCGCAGAGCAGCCAAGAAAATTCAGGTAACGAATGAATCACGGTTCGACCGACTCATTCGGTTTATTTCACCACAGATTCCTCAGATTATCACAGATTTTAAACCCATTGTATTAATCGGCGTAAATCTGTGGAATCGGTGGTGAATTAGTGCCAATTAATCGTTGACGAAACCCGGGCAAATTCAGCCGTAGTCGCAGAGCGACGACAGTATGGTAGTTGGATGGTTCTTACCAAATCTTCACAATCAGGCTATCGGGTCTCCACATCTTATCGCCTTCTTTTACGCCAAATGCAGTATAAAATTCGGGCATGTTTGAGAGTGTTCCAACAACCCGATATTTTGCAGGCGAATGTTCATCACTTTTTACCTGATTGGCAATCGCTTCAGGACGTTGGTTTACCATCCAGGCCAGCGCAAATCCAAGAAAATACCGTTGATCCGGAGTTTTATTAGCAATCAGTACCTTGTTCTGATATTGCTTGGTTTTTTGAAATGCCTCGTAACCCATGATTACCCCACCTAAATCAGCAATATTTTCACCCTGAGTAAACTCGCCATTAATATGCAGACTATCAACGGGAACGTACTGACTAAACTGTTTCACAATCATCTTCGTTTTACGGTAGAACTTGATACTATCTTCAGCAGTCCACCAGTTATTCAGATTTCCGTTAGCATCAAATTTACAGCCCATATCATCAAAACCATGAGTCATTTCGTGTCCGAATGTTGATCCGCCAATAACAGCATACAGAATAGCATCATCGGCCAATTTTCGTTCATATCCGGGAACAATAATATTGCAAGCCGGAACAACAATCTCGTTATTCGACGGATTGTAATAAGCATTGTAGTTTTGCGGCTCCATGCCCCATTCCGTGCGATCAACCGGTTTTCCATATCTCGAAATCATATAGTTGAAATGCCAGTGATACGCATTAACCACATTGGCCACATACGAATCACGACTAACTTCCAAGGCACTCAGATCTTTCCATTTATCCGGATACCCCACCTTCATGATCATTGAATTTAATTTCTTCAAAGCTTTCTCTTTGGTCACATCACTCATCCAGTCCAGCTTTTTGATTCGTTCGGCATATACTGTTTTTACTGCATTCCCAATTTCGAGTAGTTTTTCTTTGGTTCCGGCAGGTAAATATTCAGTCACGTACACCTGAGCAATCAACTCACCCAGAAAACCATCAGTCGCACTTACTGTTCTTTTCCAACGCGGCTTCGGTTGTTGTACCCCCCGAATACCTTTAGCATAAAAATCAAACACTTCCTGATAAGTGCGATCATCAAGATAACCAGCCAGACTACTAACCAGATCGTACTTTAGATAATTTTTCCAGGTGTCCAGCGTAATTTTTTTCAAATTGACATTAAGCGCCGAGAGAAATTCAGGTTGACCAACAATAACAGAATCGACACCCTGAAGCCCGGTTTCTTTAAAGAAAATTTGCCAGTCAAAATTCGGACTTAAAGCTTCGAGCTGTTTAACCGGCATTTTGGTGTAATTTTTCAATGGATCACGGGTATCTTCCTGCTTGCGCGATGCCGCTGCCAATGATGTTTCAAGCTTCATCAGATCTGCAGCAACTGCTTTTGCCTTAGGTTCGTCGTAATTCAAAATCCGGAACATATTTTCAAGATGCTTCAGAAACTTTGCACGAATCTGAACCGTTCGTTCATCTTTCTCAAAATAATACGAGCGATCGGGCAAACTCAATCCTCCCTGCAAAATATGAACTGCATTTTTACTGCTGATCTTATCATCTTGCCCAACCCCAAATCCAAACATCGGAGAACCGGAAGTCCGATGAATAAATGCAGAAGAAGATGCCAATTGCTTCATATCTTTGATTGCATCGATCTGATCGAGGTATTGCTGTATCGCTAAGATTCCGGACTTATTCAGTTTAACACTGTCCATTCCCGAGAAATAGAAGTCGCCAATTTTTTGTTTATTACTACCTTTTCCTTCCTGCGAATTTGCACTTACGGTACAGATTTTCAGGATCTGTGAATTAATTGTATCCTGAATAATCTCCCAGATACCACTACTCTGTTCACTTGCCGAAATTGGATTCTCTGCAAACCATTTTCCATTGGCATACTGAAAAAAATCATTCCCGGGAACAACAGTAGTATCAATATGAGCAACCAAGGCATCGGAAGCTGTTGTATTTCCTTTTTGCTGAGAATGACAGGATATCAGTACCAGAACAAACAAGGACAAGGCAATGGTATTAACGAATCGATTCATAGTAATTAAGGGTTAATTCATAAAATTTAAGTCCGATAAAAATACATTAAAATAAATACCAAATAAGTAAAGTTTGTCATGCGACCAGAGTATCGCACTTTTTCGTAGTTTTGAGAATACAAACGATTGATTCTGTTTAAACGATATCAGTGAACTTTAAAATTTCCCAAATCTCTGCGCTTCAGATCTTTCAGCTAATCCGTTTTTCAACGCTTATGCTGATTGGCATTGTCTTTACCAAATCAGGGCTATCAACCGCTGAGATTGGGCAGTACGAAACTTTTTTATTCCTGGCTGGAGCTGTCAGTTTTTTCTGGCTCAACGGATTAATTCAGGGATTCTTGCCCTCTGCTGTCAATAATTCAACGTCCGGAAAATCACCAGCCTTTTTCAATCTGTTTTACCTGTTATTAGCACTTTCCGTGCTTTCTGTTTTGTTCATATTAACCTTTGAACATTCAATTTCCGGGTTCTTACTTAGCGGATCAGGAATTCCATTTTTGAAATATCTGTTAATTTACCTGCTAATTTCAACTCCTGCCAGTTTAGTCGAATACATTTATCTGATCAAAAAACAATCCGGAATGATTCTTATTTATGGAGTCCTTTCCTTTTTTCTAATGTTTTTGCTGGTTGTTTTACCTGCGGTTTTAGGAGCCGGAATCCAATACAGCATAGCCGGATTGGTAATTAGCTCGGTATTTCGTTTAATCTGGTTGCTGATCGTTCTATTTCAAAACTCAAGTCCTTCGTTCGATTTTCAATTCATTCAAAAGCATCTCAAATGTGCATATCCGCTCATCTTTTCGATGTTTTTAAGCGGATCAGCCCAATACATCGACGGTTTTATTATCACGTATTATTTCGACGAGGCCACCTTTGCCATTTATCGGTATGGAGCTCGCGAATTCCCGCTGGCAGTGCTCCTTGCCAATGCTTTTAGCTCAGCAATGCTCCCCGGATTTGCAAATTCAACCGCCCGCCAGTCGAATCTGCTTGAAATTCGCACCAATGCTCAGAAACTAGGATCGTGGTTATTCCCCTTATCCGGAGTTCTCCTATTGGCATCACACTGGGCATTTCCCATTGTTTTCAACGTGAATTTTAACGGAAGCGCAACCATATTTAATATTTATTTGTTGTTAATCGTAAGCAGGTTGGTTTTTCCACAAACAATCCTGATAGGATTACAAAAGACTAAGGTTATTCTATGGGCTTCAGCACTCGAAATCGCTGTAAATGTCGGGTTAAGCCTATGTTTCGTGCAGTACTGGGGAATAGCAGGAGTAGCCTATGGAACAGTAGGCGCCTATTTTTTCGAAAAGCTTATCCTAATTGCCTTCGTTCGTGGAAAATTGGGTTACCGGCTCTCAAGCTATTTAAATGTGAAACAACACCTGTTTTATTCATTATTTTTGGTGGCTGAATTCATTGCAATCGAATACCTAATTTATTAACATGGATTTTATCATTGATGATCCCAGACAGGAGCAGGCATTTCGTCAGATACTGAAAAAAATTCAGCTGGCCAAAAATGGGGAGACCGTTGACCAAATGAAACAGCATGGAATCACATACAAAACCAGCTGGGGTGCGTCTATCATTTCGTTACGTGAAATTGCCCGACTGTATGAGCCCAACCATCTATTAGCGCTCAAGCTGTGGAATAAACAATGGCGCGAAACCATGATTCTGGCCGCCATGCTTGATGTCGCCAAAGAGGTAACTGAAGAACAGATGGATTACTGGACTAAAAGTACGGAAACCATAGAAATTGCTGAAGCTTTAAGTACTTATCTTTGGTCGAAGACAAAATTTTCCTTTGTCAAATCGCTGGAATGGTGCCGTGGGAAAAAGCATCTGGTTCGTTACACCGGACTGCACCTGATGGGAAGGCTTGCCATTACAGAAAAAAAAGAAATGGATGAGCTTTTTGAACCATTTTTTGACGTTTTGTCACCTTTGGCAAAAGATCCAAACCTGAATCAGGTTTTTTACCGCTCGTTCATTCTTCTCGGGATGAAAAGCAAACAACTCAACGAAGAAGCCATTCTATTCACGAAAGAACTGAATATCAACACAAACGAAGAGCAGAACAATCTATCTCAATTAATTTTAACAGAACTGACCAGTGATTACGTACAAGAATCATTTGTTAAGAATGCTTAACATACAGTTGTATTTCAGAAAGCATGACTAATTTTGGTACAGTTTTTATACCTATAGAAATCGAATTTTTAAATTTTATACAATGAATCTTACAAAATCATCAAACCCGGTATTTGGAAAGAACATATTCAGCCAGACGGCAACTACAACCGACGATGGCGTGATGACCATAAACGGAACAATGAACAAAACCGGAGTAATGCTGCTAATCGTAATTTTCGCCGCTATATTTACCTGGCGTAAATTCTTTGGTGACTTTGACGCTACAACTCCGGGAGCGATCCCTTCAGGAGTAATGGGATGGATGCTGGCCGGAGGTATCGGAGGTTTTATTACCGCCTTAATCACTACTTTCAGTCCACGTCGTGCCGCAATGACTGCCCCTATTTATGCAGTATTCGAAGGTTTATTCTTAGGAGCTATCTCGGCGATGTTCGAAGCAATGTATCCCGGGCTGGTTATGCGTGCAGTTTCGCTGACTTTCGGCGTATTCTTCATCATGCTTTTGCTGTACCGTTCAGGAACAATTCGTGCAACTGACACTTTCAAAAAAGTAATTTTCGCAGCCACCGGAGGTATTGCGCTGGTTTACTTCGCAAGCTTTATTGCCGGATTATTTGGAGCAAATCTTAGTTTCATGTATGGAAACAGTATGCTAAGTATTGGTATCAGTTTGGTTGTTGTCGTTGTTGCAGCGCTTAACCTGATTCTTGATTTCGATATGATTACTCAAGGTGCAAATTCATACGCTCCGAAATACATGGAATGGTATGGTGCTTTTGGCCTGATGGTAACTTTAATCTGGTTATACATGGAACTACTTCGGTTGCTTTCTAAATTAGCAAGCCGCGACTAGTCTCCGACATTAACGAATACAAAAAGGACTTCATGATACTCTTCATGAAGTCCTTTTTATTTGCATTAAAAACAAGATTTAATTTTCAGATTCTTTATTCCAGGTATATTTCACAAACAAATACTTCCGAGACCCTTTCCCTGTTTTCAGGTATTTATCCAGAAAGATTTTTTGTTCTTTCAAATGACTAAATACATCGTCAAGCAATTTACTCATCTGAGCCATTGCCGATTCAATTGACTTCTCCGGATTCTTTATTTCTGCCATATTCGAGCGGGAAAACTCCAGCGAATAACTGGCAGAATCAAGCATCAATCGTATTTCATAATCAGGCAGAATTGGAGTAAACTGGTTATTCCGATATCCCACAAAACGATTAAGCTTGCGAACGCCCTCATTGTAGGCATTTACCGTTAAATTATACTTATCAACAGTACGATTGGCATCAATGTATTCAATTTCATCTTTATTCTGAGCTATTTTATCGAACACCATCTTATTCATTATTCCATTCTTTTCAATTCGTCGATTCGATGAAACCAAGCGATTATATACTGTTTGTTGCTCATAAAGAGCCAACGAATCGACAAAATTAAAATAACCAATACTTTTGGTCTCTGTTTTTTTTTCGCAAAACTCAGAACCGGAAACCGGAGTATTCAGGAATTGCCACAGCGGATCAAAAGGCATATGAGATTTTATCATCTGCTCCGGTGAAATCATAAAATAAGAGGTATTAAGCTTCTTGACAAATCTCTTGTCGCGAACATATCCTGCGCCCCAGGTTGGATCGAAGAAAACCCAGGTTGAATCAATTTTCCCGGCACACCACGAATGAGGAATCGCATCAACAACCCCATTTTGCCTGGTATAACCATTAATTACATAGGATTTAATACCAACCAAACCAGCAAGCTTATTAAAAAGTTCAGCATAATTCGCACAAACCCCTTTTCGGTTGGCCAACGCACTATTAACAAGCTCATTGACATCTTTATACGAAACGACCCTATACATATTATCAACATCATAACGAATATTGGCCGTAATCCAGATAAAAATAGCACGAGCCTTCTCTCGGGGTGTAAAGAATTTAGAATTAACAAAATCAGCCAATCCCTGAGATGTTCGTGTCTGCGATTCAGGAACCAAGGTCATCACCTGATCAACAAAAAAATATTCAGAAGGTTTCTGTGCTTTTACACCTACACAAAAAGTGAAACTAAGCATTAACGCAAGGCCAATTCTCTTCATATAGGAACTATTTTGAACGATTAACATCAGGAAACGAATCTAAGCAAAAGCTTCTCCGGATTTATTCAACATCACATTCGGCTTCACTTTTTTTCCCTTTGGTAAAGCAAACAATGGAATTGTAAAAAAGAAAGTAGAACCTTTACCGGATTCCGATTCAGCCCAAACCTTTCCCCCATGTTTTACGACAAACTCTTTACAGAGCAACAAGCCCAACCCGGTACTGGGTTCGCCGTCTGTACCCGGACGATTACACTTGGTATCTAGCTTAAACAGATCCTTTACCATCTCCTTATTCATCCCAATGCCTGAATCTTTTACTGCAACAATTACCTGATCTTTTTCATAAATGCTGGCCGAAATCAGCACAGAACCTCCTTTATGTGTAAACTTTATAGCATTTGAAATCAAATTCCGAATAACTGACTGCAGCATATTTTTATCTGCAAATACATTTAAATCGGCAGGTATTTCTATGGAGATATTAATTGGTTTATTTCGTGTCGACTCAGTCAGCACATATACGCTCTCGGAAATAAGCTCTTTTAACGCAAGGACCTGTGGTTCAACGGTAGTATATCCACGCTGCATACGCGACCATTCCAAAAGATTTTCGAGCAAATTGTATATATTTCGGGAAGATTGGCTTAAGGTTAATGCCAAATCTTTTCGTTGTTCCGGAGTGAACTCTTGCGACTCATCAGCCATCATTTCTGCCAGTACCATAAAACCACCTAACGGACCGCGTAAATCATGAGCTATAATGGAGAAAAATTTATCTTTTTCCGCATTCAACTTTTGACTTAATTCATTCTGAATACGGATTTTTTCTTCCATCAATTCTTTTCCACGAAGAGCTTCAATCATTGAATTAAAAGCTCCAGAAAAATCGCCCAGAAAGTTAACTTTTTGCTTAAGGTCTCCTTTAGCGATCTGTTCGGCCTGCCAGGATAAATGGCAAAGATTGGCATGAAGTTGCTTATAAAGGGCAACCACATAGTTTCGATGTGTCGGATCTTCCGGAGGAGAAACTCCCAAATTTCCATTTGCAAGTGCATATAAGAATTCGGCTTCTTCCCGATACAAATGTAAAAGATTCCGGCAATTCGCGACAAAATCATGATTCTGAATACGATCAAGCAATAACGGTTCCGTTTGATTAAAACAAGCATCAGCCTGATCAACATCACCATTAATCAGATGCAAAAGCATTTGATTAAGGTTAGCAAATATATCTTCTTCACCAGTCATAAGATATAGTTATTTATTTTTCAGATCAACTGTAAAGCGACAGGTTCGCTCTCCTGTACACCAACAATCAATTTCCTTGACTAAAAAATCATTCCCCGTATAAACATGCATGATTCCGGCAATAAAACCTTCATCATAATCACAATTTGGAACTCCGCTATATGGTAATCCGGAACAATCCAGATCTTCAGAAATAGTAAGTATAAATGACATTTTTTGCAAATCAGCTTTTTCGACCCGAAGCAACCCAATCCCCAGCTGTTCCATTTTATCAACCAAGCTTGCCAAAAAATCGTCCATTCTCAAAGAACAATCCAACAGATTTCGGCAAAACTCACTACCAGCCTTATAGCCAGCTTTAATAAAAAGATCATTAGTTCCCTCTGCACCAAAGTGTTTTTCCATAACATCACGCAAAGTATACTGCATTAACCGGTAAACAGAAACTGACGTTGTTGCTCCAAGGTTTGGTCTACCAAGATTGATATCTCCCAGATCTTCCCACTTAAAATTATATTTCACATTCGGGTTCGTAAGCATAATTTTTCTAAATATATAAATAATCCATTCCATTGCAAAAAAATCAGCGCAGCAAAAAAATGAGAATATGCATAACAAATGGCAAGAATTAAAGCAGCAGATTGATAGAAAAAACGTTACAAATTATCGACGAAACATATTTTTATCGTTTTATTGCATTTTTGAGATTCCAGATTCGTCAAAAATCCGACTCCCCGCCCCTTGCCAGACAAAAGAAGTATAGAATATGAAGAAACTTCTATTGAATACGAACATCAAGGGGGACCCTGAATTAAATTCAAAGTCCCCCTTGTCTGATAAATAGTCTGGGAGCCAATAAGCCTCAATTAAAACTCTATATCGTACAGCCCTTGTGCATCAATTTCAAACTGTTTCACGCTGATATCAGTCATTGGATGTTTGACCAACTGATTAAGTAATTCAGGTCCCACGGTAGCAGAATGTGCTCCAGCCATGCTAACACGGTAAATCTGGTCAACCGTTTTAAAACTTGCAGCCAGAACCCTTCCATTCAGTCCATATTCGATTATATTCTGAACAATATCACCTACAACTTCGATACCATGAGAAGAGATATTATCGAGTCGACTTACATAAGGAGCAACAAAATCGGCACCTGCTTTCATCGCAACCAAGGCCTGTTGCTGTGTGAAGATTGCCGTTGCGGTTACATTAATACCAGCATCTTTCAAAATGCGCATTGCCCTGTATCCATTGGGTGTTACCGGTATTTTAGCATAAAAATTATCGCCAAAATCGAAATGGCTACGATATTTTTTTGCTTCACGCACCATTTCATCTGTTTCTGACGAAACCATTTGTACGTGTACCATTCCGTTGCCTACCAACTCCTGAATGCAACCAATTGCAACAGACAGTTTGTTTCCTGCATGATTTAAAATCGTAGGATTAGTAGTAACTCCTTCAAGTGGGAAAAATTCATACAGCTTCCGGAGTTCCTCCAGATCGGCTGTGTCGGCCATATATATCATAGTTTGTAAAATATAAAGTGACACAAATTAATACAAAGCTAACGAATTGGCAGGTTAATTAATAGCTAACAAATCATTAAAGGATAAACCGAATATAAATATGTAAAAATGCAAAAAGTCCGCCATACGACGGACTTTCCACAAACCGATATCGTTTTATTCTAATTTGCCAACAGAAATTCCTCAGCCTCAACAGACCATAAGCCCTGATGACGGTCGCATATTTCAGCAAGTTTTGCATACAAGGGATCTGATTTACCTTTTTCTGCAAAATCAGCAATCGCAGTTAATGGCATATCCAGATGAGTATAGATCAATTTTTTACCTCCTGGAATATGAGGAAGATCAAGCGTTGTTTCTGCAACAGCATTTAAGCCGCCAATATGAGTAACCAATCCGGCAGGATCTAGGCCTTTGGTCATCACAGTAAGAGCTTCTTTCATATCATCGGTATTACCTCCTGAAGTTCCTACAATATGAGTATAGGCATAATGAACATTGTAGAAATTCATCTTAGCACTCAGGGTTTGGTCTGATGGACCTGCAAAGAAATTAAGACAACCATCAAATGCTAAAATTGCATCACCTTGTTCAATCACCGGAGGTACCGGAGCAAATACAAAAACATCATCATAACCAGTTTCTCCGGAAATACGGCGAAGTTCTTCTACCGGATTATCGATCTTCGTATTTAAGTAAATCAGTTCAATTCCTCGTTTAGCTGCTTCTTCAACGGTATAAATCGAAGCAGCACGATCAAGCCTGGTCTGATCAATATCAGTCACCACACACAAACTTGGTTTGCGATCTGCACGATGAATCACGTAATTGATAGCAGCTAAACCCATTGGTCCAACTCCCGCCAGAATAGCCATTTTACCATCGGCAACGATATCCATTTTATGCACATACGATCCTGGAGTGGTATGATAATTAGCATGCATCGTACCAATCACACAGGAAAGTGGTTCTGCCAGCGACGCCGGATAAAATCCAGGACCATCATAAGCCAGCAGGCAATCCTGCACCAACACATCTTTCGGAATAATGACATAAGTAGCATCTCCGCCAATAAACCGATACGAATATCCCGGAGCGCTCAAAACTCCAACCGGACCATCTTCATAATAGATCGCAGGTTGAATCGAAAATTTCTGTCCTACTTTAAATTTGTTTGTCCAATTCGCACCAACTTCCACTAGTTCACCACTAAATTCATGACCGATGATAATCGGATTTTCTGCCACATCATTCGGCACCCGTTTGTGATCGGTCGCTTGTTTGGCGGCCTTATAGGAGGACATACAAATACTGTCAGAAACAACTTTTGCCAAAATCTCATCGGCAGTGATTGCCGGAAGTTCAAACTCTTCCAGTCTTAAATCATCTTTCCCGTATAAACGAACTGCTTTTGTTTTCATATTTTCTGTTTTTTCAACACAGCGGCACAGTGGCACGGCGATATTTTTAAACTCTTAAAAAGGTTTCGTCATTGCTAACAAAGTAAAGAAATCTGCTCTAAAGGATTGCTTCATATCTTGCAAGAAATTCTTAATCAAACATTTCTCCGTGTCTTTGTGTATCTGTGTTTAGTATTTTTAATTCAACATATTTTGACCACCAGTTACCGGAACTGCCTGACCTGTTTCGTATTCCTGTTCAATGATGTAATAAACAGCACGCATCACATCAATAGGAGTACAACCACGACGAGCAGGAACCTGTGCTACATAAAACGCTTTTACATCCTCAATAGTTTTGGCTCCCGGAACTTTTCCGGCTTGCAAATATTGCACAAACAATCCTTTTTCCGGATCAGCCCAAAGTGGACCATCATAGAAATTTCCCGGACAAACCGAGTTCACCTTAATATTGAACGGCATCAATTCCATAGCAAACGACTGTGTAAGCCCTATTCCACCAAACTTACCACCGGCATAAGCAAAGTTTTTGTTGCTGCCTTTTAATCCCGATTTGGAATTTATCTGAATGATATCCGCAAAATGATCATGCTTAAATTTATTTTGAAGCTTCATCACTGCCGATGCATATTTGGCACACAGGAAATATGCCGAATAGTTAACTTTAGTCATTAGCTCGAAGGTTTCCGGAGTCATTTCGTCCAACCCACCGGCACGCAAAATACCGGCATTGCTAATAAATACATCCAATCCACCAAATTCGCAAACAGTCTGCAATACCAAGCTTTCAACAGAAGCGGCATTTGAAACATCAGCTTTCACAAAGAATGCTTTGTTTTTGCCCTTCCCTGAATTTAGTTCTTCAGCAAATTCCTTTCCTTTTTCTTCGTTCAGGTCGGCAATCACCACATTAGCTCCATTAGCCATCAGGTTTTCAACAATCCCGGCACCAAACCCCTGAGCACCTCCGGTCACAATTGCAATCTTACGATCGACACGGCCACCGGTAGCTCCCATCGCAATGGCACTACGGTATTGTTCAACTTCCCAGGTATCAATAAACTGAACCTGAGCTGCCGTCATCGGACTTTGACCTCCAAATTTTTCGGAGTATAAACTCACCAGACAAGTATCCATCATCACATCTTCCAGAGTAGCAACACCCTGAGCATTATCACTAGCCAAGATACAACCAATACCTTTAATGCAGATAATCTTCGGAGTTTTCGGCTGAGTTGCGATATAGGTTTTAATTTTTTCAGAAACATCTTTTAAAAGAACATCTACATCACCAGTAAATTCAGCATAAATGAACGAAGAGTTGCAATACACAATTCCATCCGGAATAAAAGGCAATGCCATTTTTTTGTATTCCGCTTCGGAAGCCAAAAACCTTTCGTAGTAGTTATTATTTACCACCTTCAGCGTTTTCAATCCGTTTCCGGACAATAACATACGAATTGCAGGTACAATCTTAGCAGCAGCCGGATAGACCGGAAGAACTTCCAAATTAGCCACCTCGCCAATAGCACCTTCCAACGTAGCAATTACCTTGGCATAAAGTGCATGAATTTCGGCTGTGGTATCAGCAGCCACGAAGATCCCATGATTCTGTAGCAATATGATTTTAGGTTCACGACCGGTCTTTGCACGATAGGTACTAATCCTGGTCTCCACCTCTTTGTACAGGATGTAACCCGGATCGACATAAGGTACATACACCACTTCGTCGCCGAACAATTCTGTTGTGCTTTTTTCCGCATTCTTGCTGCACATCAATCCATTCACTTTGGTACTATGGGTATGAACCACAAAACGGAAAGCGATCAAATCATGCAACGATGTTTCTACAGATGGACGCTGTCCTTTTTCCGGGGAAACTCGGGCTTTCAGCAAATCATTTTTAATCTGGTTCTCGCGTTCCAACACATCGGTAGAGTAGGTTTTTACGGCAATCTCCTGAAGTACTTTGCGGTCGAGTTGTGCAAAACCATCTTCGCCGATGGTTCCCAGACTATGACCGCTGGCTTTGATGTACAAATAATTTTCGTCTTTGTATGAAGTGTTGCCTCCTCCGGCGATTACAAAATCTTTTTTTGTCCCATAGAATTGGGAAATCTCTATCAATTCCTGAATTTCTGATTTCATGATATTTATTTTTATTTTGAATTGTTTTATTGTAGGGACGCACGGCCGTGCGTCCCTACAATAAAACAATCAAATCATTTTACCCAATAAAATAACCAATTACGGCCTGACCTAATTCGACAAATTGGTCGTATTCTTTTGTTTTGGCATCACCGTCGATGTTTAAATACCCTTCTTCGCCACGGGCAATCAGATACTGATGTGCCGCAATGATGCAGGCTCCTTCGTAGCCAATCCGTTCAAGATCGTCATCCAGATCAACACCTCCGCTACACGAAACCCTTACCGGATCAAGCTGCGGTGTATTGTGTTCGGTACCAAACGTTATCAGGAAATTCTTAGACCGGAAGTAGCTCACGAAATCTTTTAACACCGGAAACGTATTACGTCCGGGAATCAGTTCGAGGCTATAAACACCTTTGCTAACCAGAGTTTCATACAAAGCTACTTTGTTCCCTTCGTAATCAGTAAAATTACCTTTGGCATCGTCGAGCAATACCGGGTAACAAGGAATACCTCCCGCTTTGATGATGATATCTTTTACCTGCTCAAGGCTTAAGAATGCTTTGGGATCTTCGGGGACAAAAGCCCGTCCACCGGCTTTTAAAAGATTACCACGAATTTCATTTTCGACTCCGGGCACATCGGTAAGTTTCGACTTCAACTCTTTACCGGAGAAAACTTTCATATAAAAAGCTTTTTTATCCTCCTCCGTATCGAATTTAGCATCAATAGCTATACGCAATGCTTTGGCAATATGGCGTTCGCGCAACATATTTTTGGCATAGGAAGCTTTCAGTTCATCGAAGGTAAAGCTGAATCCGGCATTAAGTTCGGCCAACAATTCGTTCAGCTTATTCACCATTTCAGCAGTCTGCACATTACTTTCACGCTGAACCTGTTCCAGTAAGCTCAAAGGTTCGCCCGACAATAGCAGCGGACTGGTAAGCCCTTTTCCTGAAAAATAGGTTCGTCCAGGATTGGCAGGATCGTTTACCCGAACACCGGCTTCCTGCAAATCTTTTTGCAACGACATAAATTCGATATTGAACAGCGGAAAGATCTTATATTTTTTAGCCAGTTCAACAAATTCGGCATAACCATCGGTCGTGTAAAAGTCATTAATTCCAAGTACTTGCACGCCTTCTGCTTCAGCTAATTCGAAAACCTGTTCAATTTCAGTAAATGCACTAAACGAAAATGGCGTATGAAAATGGCCATTCACCAGCAATACCTCAGGTTTTCCCTTGCTCTTCATCGCGTCAATCAAAGTCTGACGACCCGGAAAATTGACAAATAAGGATTTATTGCTCATCTTATATTCTTTAGTATAGTTTTAGTATTAATACCAAAGAAAGTAATTAAACTACTATTTAGTATCCTTTAGTATCCTGTGTGAAGGACACATCCGATACTAAACTAAAAACTGGAATAAATCGGGACGATCGTTGATGTATTCTGAAATAAATCCATTTTCTTCCATGCGCTGCTCCAGCCCTGCAAAGTCTTCTTTATCCTGAAGCTCTATTCCGATAAGCGCGGGACCTTCTTCCCTACTGGTTTTTTTGTAGTATTCGAACATGGAAATATCGTCGTTCGGTCCCAGCACCTTGTCAACAAAATCGCGCAAAGCACCGGCACGCTGCGGAAAGCGTACAATAAAATAATGTTTCAGTCCTTCGTAAAGCAACGAACGTTCTTTCATTTCTTCGGTACGGGTGATATCGTTGTTACTTCCGGTAACAATACACACCACATTTTTATCCTTAATCTCGTCTTTGTAAAAATCAAGTGCAGCAATCGACAGAGCACCGGCAGGTTCCACCACAATAGCATTCTGATTGTACAGCTCAAGAATCGTGGTACACACTTTCCCTTCCGGAACAAGTACAATATCATCAATCACTTTTTGGCAAATACCAAATGTCAGATCGCCGACCCGCTGAACAGCAGCTCCATCCACAAACTTATCGATTTCTTTCAGCGAAACAACAGCTCCGGCTTCAATACTGGCTTTCATTGAAGCAGCTCCGGCAGGCTCAACACCAATAATCTTCGTATTCGGACTGATCTGCTTAAAATAAGCCCCTACTCCTGAAGCCAAACCTCCTCCGCCAATCGGAATAAACAAATAATCAATCGTCCCCACAAAATCCTGCAAAATCTCTACTCCAACCGTTGCCTGTCCTTCAATGATTTGAGGATCATCGAACGGATGAATATAGACCATCCCTGTTTCCAGGCAATCGCGATGTGCAGCATCCGAAGCCGCATCGTAAGTATCGCCCACCAAAACAACCTGAATTTTATCTTTTCCGAACATTTTTACCGAATTGATTTTCTGTTTCGGCGTTGTGGTCGGCATATAAATCTTCCCCTGAATTCCGAGCAACTGACACGAATAAGCCACTCCCTGTGCATGATTCCCGGCACTGGCACATACAATACCACGCTGACGCTCCTCTTCGCTTAATCCGGATATTTTATTGTAAGCCCCTCTGATCTTGTAGGAACGCACAATCTGAAGGTCTTCCCGCTTCAAAAAAATGTTTGATGAGAGATCTTCCGATAAATTGGGATTTTTCATCAGGGGAGTAGCCGAAACAATCGTATTCAGATTAAGTTTGGCCTGGGTGATATCTTTTAAATTCGGATAATACTTCTGATTTTGCTGGGTCATGATCTTTTGTTCTTTTCGAATAGTGGCCGCGAATTTATAGCGAAAAATTCGGAGTGGCTTACGAATCGAAACTAAAACACTCAGGATAAACAATTGTTTAAACTTGGAAAGCCTTATACCGTCACGGAATACTCCGCTTTGCCAGTGATCAGATTCGATGGAGCCAAGGCACAGTAGAGATTTAAATACGATAGATGGCAGATATACCCGAATATTGAAAGCAGACAATATTTTTTGCGGCTACACGTAAATTTGGCAGCGAACGTCAACAAAGATGGCTTTTCTGATGTTACAAGCATACAACTGAGTAGATTTCAAATAGCTTATAATTTAAACCTTAAAATTCAAAATATTGACACGCATTGGTAAAATAACGCTTTTCATATTGATATTCAGTACTCTAATCAATATTGCATTCGCACAAAACAGTGCGGATACCATCCTGATTAAAAAGCAGAAGAATACAGAACGCATTAATTACAAAGACTATACATTCAGCTATAAAAAGCTAATTGTTCCAGCCATTTTTATTTCATACGGCGTGGCAAGTATGGAGATAAAAGGATTAAAGCAACTTAACTTCTCAACACGGAATGAAATCATTGAAGATAAACCATCCCGTCTGAATTGGGATAACTATACACAATATGCTCCGGCTTTAATGGTTTATGGATTAAATGCAGCAGGAATAAAGGGGAAACATTGCTTTAAAGACCGGACGATTATTTACGCCACATCTCAATTGATTTCCACAACAATTGTAACCACGTTGAAAAATCTGGTCAAAGAAGAACGGCCAGACCAAACAAATAATCTTTCTTTTCCTTCAGGTCATACCGCAACAGCATTTTCTTCTGCACAATTTATGTTTCGCGAATATAAGGATACGAATTTTGGACTAAGCATTTCAGGCTATTCATTTGCTTTATTTACAGGCATCTACAGAACTATAAACAACAAACATTGGGTTGGTGATGTCGTTGCAGGAGCAGGGTTTGGAATATTATCAACCGAATCGGCATATTGGTTATATCCCGGAATTAATAGGATGTTATCAGGTAAAAGAAAGAACAGCACAACGATCGTAATGCCCTTTTATCAAAATAAAGGCATAGGTATTGGCCTGGTGAGCTATTTCTAGTAATCGAGTCCCGGTCAATACTGTACTCGCATCTCGTTGGAACCAATAAATATCCTCAAAAAAACTTTTGAAAAAGTCGGACAAGCAGCGAAAGCACAACACTTACCAGCAACATGGTCGTGATTGGAACATACATCCTGAAGTTTTCTTTTTCGACACGGATATCGCCGGGAAGCCTGCCCAGCCAGTTAAGTTTATCGCCGGCAAAATAAACGACAACTCCTACCAGTACCAGCGCAATTCCAATACCGATAATTATTTTTCCTGTTTGATGCATGGTCCTTTTTTTGAAAAATCTGAAAACAAAGATATTTAAACAAATATTCTGGCATTAGAAGAAGAAACCATTGAATTTGAAATATCTGCGAAAATTTAAATAAAAACTGTGCTTATTTAATTTTTTTATAATAAATTTAAATAGCAAAACGATCTATTTAAATTATAGCATGAAAAACTTCAATGCAGGAACTTATATTAATCAAGGCTATTACCGAAGCTTTCAACCAGAATTAATCAACAAACAATTGTTGATTGACAACATGGAAGTATTGCAGCTTTTGAGTAAAGCCGACAGAGAATTAGGTCGTTTAGACATGTATTCCAATTATATTCCGAATGTAGATTTATTTATAAGTATGCACGTTGCAAAAGAAGCAACGCAAAGTAGTAGAATTGAGGGAACGCAAACCAATATTGACGATGCTTTACTTGACAAAGAGGATATCCCATTAGATAAAAGAGATGATTGGGAAGAAGTCCAGAATTACATTAAGGCAATTGAATGGGCTGTACTTGCATTGGACAAGCTACCATTTTCGGCAAGATTAATTCGGGAAGCACACAAAGTTCTATTACAGGGCGTACGAGGAGAAAAGAAACAACCTGGTGAATTTAGAACCAGTCAGAATTGGATTGGTGGAGCAACATTAAATGACGCTGTCTTTGTTCCACCAGTACACACAACAGTTCCGGAGTTAATGAGTGACATTGAGATTTTTTTGCATAACGAAGAAATTCATTTTCCCGAATTACTTAAAATTGGATTAGTTCATTATCAATTTGAAACAATACACCCGTTTCTTGACGGAAATGGAAGAGTTGGAAGACTTTTAATTCCTCTGTATTTAGTGAGTAAAGGAATTTTACAAAAACCGATATTGTACCTCTCAGACTTTTTTGAGAAAAACCGAAAACTTTATTACGAAAATTTAACACTTGTAAGAGATAAGAATGAATTAAATCAATGGTTTAAGTTCTTTCTTGTAGGGATTATTCAGACCGCAGAAAGTGGAATCGCAACATTTGACAAAATTCTACAATTACAAAAATCTACAGAAACACAAATACAAACATTGGGAAGTAGAGCCGCAAATGCTAAAAAAGTGGTTGACTACTTGTATAAACGACCAATAATAAACGCTGAAAAAATTAGTGAAATTACAGGTATTTCAATGCCGACTGCATATAAACTAATTGTTGACTTAGAAAAGTTAGATATCTTGAAAGAAATCACAGGAGGTCGACGAGGAAGAACGTATGTTTATGACAAATATTTCCAGATATTCAGATAAAACGTAGCGATTTCAGTGGGAAACAATTTCAATCTATCAAGAATGGATCCCGCAGTATCGACAATCAATACTTTGGAGACAAATAAAAAGCCTAGTGTTAATCGAGTAGCCAGCCACATCAGGAATCACTAATATTTATACTTTCCCTCTCAACATTAGCTTGTTGTTAAATCGTTGGCAGGTTCGGAACAGTTGCGCGGAGGATGAAACTACCTTTGTCGTGCAATTAAAATGTTCAGGACATGTACGAGCGAATATGGAACCGGGATTTTATACTCCTGACATTGTCGAATTTCTTCATGTGCATTACCTATTATGCCATTATTTCGGCACTTCCCATCTATCTGGTCAGTGAGCTTCATGCTGAAAAAACACAGGTCGGGATTGTTCTGGGAGCTTACACCATTGCTTCGGTGCTGATTCGTCCGTTTTCGGGATTTGCCCTCGATAAATTTGGTCGCCGGACAGTTTTTCTGATTGCCCTGATTATTTACACCTTTTTATTTGCCGGCTATCTGGTAGCATTAAGCATTACCGCATTAATCCTGCTGCGTTTTTCTCACGGACTAACCTGGGGAGTAACCACCATTTCAGGCTCAACCATCGCCGTTGATATTATTCCGCTGAAACAACGGGGCGAAGGAATTGGCTATTTTTCGTTGTCAACCACCATGGGCATGTCGATTGGACCGGTCATTGGCCTGTTTATTGTTCACCATGGCGGATACACTCCCATGTTTATTGCTGCATTTTTCATCAGCCTGATGAGTTGGATCTTTGCCTACTCCATCCGCTTGCCACGGCAACTTACCGTTAAAAAACCCATCGACTTTAAGCTAAAAAACCTGTTCCACCGCAATTCGGTATTGCCATCCATAAACCTGTTTATTATCATGTCAACTTACGGCGGATTGCTCTCGTTTATTGCCCTGTTTGGCCGCGAGATTGGTATCGAAAATTCATCCCTGTTCTTTTTGGTCTTTGCCATTGGAATTGCCACATCGCGACTGACAGCCGGAAAAGCTTTCGACCGGAAAGGTCCGCTTGGCATCTTAACATTTTGCATTACACTTCTAATCATTGGGTTCCCATTTCTGGCACTGGTCCGCAATCCTGTTGCGTTTTACTGTTCGGCACTGATTATTGGATTCGGAATTGGAGTAGTATTTCCAACCTTCCAGACCATTGTCAACAACCTGGCCGACACGACCAACCGGGGCGCAGCCAATTCAACGCTCTACACCGCTCTGGATGCCGGCATGGGACTTGGAATGATCCTATCCGGAATCATTGCCCAATACCTATCCATCTCTGCCGTATTCCTGACCAGCGCGCTGGTATGTGTTTCAGGATTGATCTTCTTCAGGCTAATTGTGGCACATCACTACGAACAAAATAAAATTGTAAAATAGCCCAAAGACCATACCAATAAAGGTTTCCGGCATGATATTTGAATTGAATAAATATAATTCAACTACAACAGCCATGAAAAAACACTACTTAATGATACCACTGGCAGCCTTTATGGCTTTGTGTGCCTGTTCCAAAGAAGACATTGCTCCCCGCGAAAACTTTATCAGCGCAACATTAGGATCGCAACAAATTAAAATCTACGAAAATACCTCCTTAAATAAGGATACCGTCCCCAACACGTTTCTCTTTTCCTTTGGACAGGATATTACTACCAAAGATGGGAAAAAAGACACTTGTATCGTATTGCAGGCCAGTATGAACAGACAATGTTTCGGGATACGGTTTCCAAAAACAAAAAAAACACAGACATTCGAAATTCTTAGAGGCTCTGATGAATCTCAACTTTCATCAGCTTTTTACATGAAAGTTCAAAAATATGCACCATCGAGCGGGCTTGAGATTTTCCATACACAAAACATTACCAACAATGCAAGCTTTAGCAATCTGAAAGTTGGGGAGATAAGCATAAAACACATCGACTGGGAAAATCGTGAAATAGAAGGAACCTTTTACTTCAAAGCATTTGGCTATCTGGAATCCAGCGAATACGTTACTTCAACCACCAACTCAATGAATGTATCTAATGGTGAATTTTATTACCGCTGGACAGAAAAGCTGGAAATCTGATTAAAGATTGAAACAATAGCATATCCGGATTTCGTCAGTTGTAGCTATACAACAGGCAAAATCCGGATTTTTCATTTCCATCAAAAAGAAAGATATAACAAATCTACACGAAGAAGTTAAGTCTGCATGAACTCCAATCACCTCAACGCCTAATTTAACATTGCAAGAAAATTTTGGAGATAAACGGCATTTTAGGTGTTTTACACTATTTTTGCCGGACTTTTTAAAACAAACGATGAAGTATTTAATCATCCTTTTCTCCCTATTCATCTTAAAATCAGAAACAACTCCTGTGACATTCCGGGAGAAGCAGAAGAATTATACCCGGGTGAGAGAAGCCTACTGCAACAAAGAAAAATGCGTTCTCAAAACACTTGCCGAGCATTCCATTTCACGCGATAGCCTCCAGATTTACCTCCAGGCTTTTAAAAACGAAAAAAAAATAGAAGTGTGGGGAAAAAACAAGTGCGATTCCGCATACACCATGATTAAAGAAATTCCGATTTGCGAAATATCAGGAGGTATTGGTCCCAAAAGACGCTCTCAGGATTTACAGACCCCTGAAGGGTTTTACCGCATCTGCGAATTAAATCCATACAGTAAATACTATTTATCGATGAAAATAAACTACCCGAATGCTTCCGACAGCATCCGCGGAAACAGGGGGCATCTGGGCAATCTGATTTACATTCATGGGTCATGCGAATCGTCGGGTTGTCTGGCCATCACCGACGAACGAATAAAGGAGCTGTACGTTTACTGTATTGAAGCTTACAACAGCGGACAAAAAGAGATTAACATTACCATCTATCCAACACGTCTCGACGACACAACATACGCGCATCTGACTTCAAGATACAGCAAAAACAAGGATTACATCAGTTTATGGGCCGACCTCAAAAAAAACTACGATTTCTTCAATCGCACCAAAAGACCGGCAGCTATCAAGTTCCTTCCCGACGGAACCCATGAAATCAGTTCATCGCCCAAAACAACACCTCAGATCTGCTCAGGCGACACCTCTCCTGTAGCTGTTCAGCAGTAATTAAGATTAAGTCTAACGAGAACTTTAAGAGATAGCTTAATTTGCAAAAAAAGGTTCCATTAGGAACCTCCGGTCGGTAGAAAAAAAGTAAAAATACCACCCTTTTGTCCCGTATGGGACAACACTTATGATCAATTACCAGGATTCTACCGACCGATTTTCCCTATGGGAAAAGTATAAACGGTTTCTAATTTTTACTAATCCATTCTGCAATCCAGTCTCCCACTTCTGAAGTTGAATACGATTTTCCTTCCGCAATATCAACGGTAACAACTTTGGCATCCAACGAAGCATCGACGGCTTTGCGGATAATAGTACCTTCCTCCATCAGGTTAAATGCATATTCGAACATCATTGCAGCCGATAAAATGGTAGCAACCGGATTGGCAATATTTTTTCCGGCAGCCTGAGGATACGACCCGTGAATAGGCTCGAATACCGAAGTATGAATACCAATCGAAGCCGATGGTGATAATCCAAGTGATCCGGTAATTACCGAAGCTTCATCAGTCAAAATATCGCCAAACATGTTTTCGGTGACCATCACATCAAAGTTTTTGGGCCACTGAATAATCTGCATGGCAGCATTATCTACAAACATATATTCGGTTGTTACTTCCGGATAGTTGGGAGCCATTTCCTGTGCAACTTCGCGCCACAAACGTGAACTTTCCAGCACATTGGCTTTATCAACCACGGTCAGCTTCTTTTTCCTTTTCATGGCATATTCATACCCCAGTTTCAGGATTCGTTCCACCTCCATGCGGGTATAAACACAAACATCGTAAGCGGTGTTACCATCATCTTTACGACCTTTTTCACCGAAATAAATACCACCGGTCAACTCGCGGATAGCCACAAAATCGGCACCTTCAATCAGCTCACGACGAAGCGGCGATTTATGCAGCAACGAAGGAAAGGTCACTACCGGACGGATGTTGGCATACAGTCCCAGTTTTTTGCGCATCAGCAACAATCCCTGCTCCGGACGAACCGTTGCTTTAGGGTTGTTATCATATTTGGGGTCACCAATAGCACCAAACAGTACAGCATCCGACTGCATACACAATTCATGAGTCGAATCGGGATACGGAGCGCCCAGTTCGTCTATAGCGCAGGCACCGGTCAATGCGTATTCGTAGTTGAGTTCGTGGTTAAATTTGGCCGCAATGACCTTTACCACTTTCATGGCCTGCTCAACAATCTCAGGACCAATCCCGTCACCGGGAAGAACAGCTAATTTAAGTTTCATCTATACGTATTTACAATTTATTCATTTACAATTTACTATTTCTGACTCCATTAAAAAAGGAAGTTCGGAGTGCCTAAAGTTGAAACACTTCAACCCTATCGTCACCTCAAACGATAAAGACTTTCTCTTCTTTATGTCTTTGTGCCTATGTGGTTCCTATATTTTTCTTGCACCAAAGGCCGCAAAATTAAAATGTTTATGCAGCACCATAGTTTCCTGAAAACCTACCTGTTTCATCAGATTCAGCTGATACGATAAAGTACGTGGCGTATCTTCCGACTCGTAACGTTCCATATACATATCCACTTCTTCGGGCGACACCTGTTTTTGCAATACGCTTAGCCAGCCATCGAGCATCATGCGATTGAGCTCTTCAGTCTCACCAAGCACAATATCGTTAATCCAGAATGTACCTCCCGGCCTTAAAGCCCGGTAAACCTTGGCAAAAACCAGCTCCCATTCCGCGTCTTCACGTAAATGGTGAAGCGTTGTACCGGCAGTAATCACATCGTACGCATTTTCTTCCAGCGGAATATCACGGTAATCGCCCTGGATAGCCATAACCGTTCCATTGATATTCTCAAGAACCCGCTCTTTTGCTTTCGCCAGCATATTGTCACTTAAATCGATTAAGGTACAATCCACATCCGGCAGAAAAGAAGTGACTTTTACGGCATAATTTCCTCCTCCACATCCCAGATCCATCACCCGTTTTGCCTGTGGATTAAGCAAAGCTGCCGAGCGGGCAACCAGCTCCATGCACAGAGGCGAATCAATAGCAGTGGTCTGTCCTGTTTCCAGGTTCGAGAAACGCTCAACCTGCCGGTCGAAGTTTGCCCGAATAGCTTCCGGCGATGATTTTATTGTTTCTGTCGTCATGAATTATCTTTTGCAACTCCATTTTAAAGGTCTTTTATTCCGTCCGAAAAGCGAAAAAAAGCATTGATCATCGGTATCACACGGACGGCTTCTACTCCGATCCTTTTCCCCTGGGTTTCGTTTCACTTTACCCGGGGTTATTGATATTCTATCCCTCCGGGATAAAATCAACAGCTTTCAATTACGTTCCAGTTCAATACGCCAAACCTTGGCAACTCTTTATTTTTCAATCAAATTCAACATTCTAACTGTAGCCTTGATGGCTGCAGCTGTCTGGTCAGAATCAAGTCCTCTGGTTTTGAATTCATGATCCATCTTCCAGGTAATCAGGGTTTCGACCAAAGCATCCGTTTTACCACCAGGAGGAATGGCTACCGAATAATCCAGCAGTTTGGGAAGTGGTTTATTCAGTTCTCCGTAAATCAACTGGATTGCATTCATAAAAGCATCATAGATCCCGTCTCCGGCAGCATTTGCCTCATATTTATTTCCCTGAATCAGAAAACTGACCGTTGCAGAAGGTCGAAGTCCCATTCCATGAGCCAAGGTATAGTTAACCAGTTTAATAGCCGATTCGCCATCGTCCGAATTGAGCACATCAGCCACAATGTAGGGAAGATCTTCAATCGTTACCGATTCCTTACGGTCGCCAAGTTCGATGATCCGGTCGGTCACCATTTTTAGCTCAAGCGGATCAAGTTCAATCCCCAGTTCTTCCAGGTTGTTTTTGATGTTTGCTTTTCCGGAGGTTTTTCCAAGTGCATACACACGGGTGCGTCCGAATCGTTCGGGCAGCAAATCGTTAAAATACAAATGATTCTTACTATCCCCATCGGCATG
>Ga0302286_10000460_pt1 | contig 33470 bp, 29 predicted proteins | sample III_Fen_E2_3_FD_198765 | JGI IMG/M metagenome (GOLD analysis project Ga0302286, IMG submission 198765) | Peat permafrost microbial communities from Stordalen Mire near Abisko, Sweden - III_Fen_E2_3 | ecosystem: Environmental > Terrestrial > Soil > Wetlands > Permafrost | place: Sweden: Abisko...
TCCCCGGCATTCCAAAATAAATATCTACTTAACAATTAGGTTATCTCTTCGAATTAACCTAGTTTTAGGGAAACATTAAATACAACGCTAAGACGTTATGCGGCACTTTAAAAAAACAGTACAACCATGATAGGTTGGTTTAAAAAAGATAGATTTAAGGACTATAAGGAGCGATTAAAAAAAGCTTTTCCAAAAAGTCTGGAGAAAGACTTAAATGTTGTACTTGAGATGATCCCATTTAACGAGAACAATATTAAACTTAGTGACGGAAATACTCATAAGGTTGATAACTTAATTCATGAATCTTTTTTGAATCTTAGACTTGAAAATGAAGAACTGACGATCCCATACAGACTTTATTTTAATGAACCAGACCCAAACAAAGAAAAAGCACTTACAGAATTACAAAAAGCAATCTTGAACTGTATTTATTTACGACACCATAATGGCTATTTAAGACAAAGACGATTAGAGCAATTAGAAAGTAATAATCAATATTGGGTAACACCTTTCACGTTTCAACTTATAGGTGAATATGTTTTTGAGATTTTAAAAGTTTTGGATAATCAACTTTACGATAACAAACTTGAAAACTATAAACGATTTGCAACAGAAAATCCAAAATATTGGCAACAAACTGAGAGCCGAATGATTAGTTATTGGAATGAATATTATCGGCAGAGATTTCCAAAACTCAAAGACTACATCGGAAAACTTCTAATTGACCAAATTAGAATTAAGGTTATAGGAAAAAGACAAGATGAAATTGCAGAAATCGGTATAGACGATAAAGAGAGACTTTTTATAAAACCTGCAAAAGAAAAGTTTACTTTAATATACAGGACAGCAACCGAAGTTCATTGGGACGAAAAGGGGAATTTTCTGTATTCCCCCATGCCGAGAGAATGGAGTTATTTTGATTGGTTTAAGCAAATTACAAGTGTCGTAGAAACTGATTGTAATTGCAAACTATTTTTGACAAGCCGAACTATTTGGACAAATATACCGAATGAATTGAAAAAACAAATATTAATAAAAAAAGCGACCGCATAATTCGAGTAGACGGCTCCGCCAGTAATTACCCTTAACCGGGAGAGCCTTAAAAGTGCCTGAGCGATATGCGGTGAAAGTCGCACGTACGGTTCTTAGGGGGCGTAAGCTACCCGGTGCGGTCAGTGTATGGGGCGCCAACAGACAACTAGATTTATGAGAAAAAGGAAAGTTTTTATATGGATTTCTCTGACAATATTGACTGTTGTTGTTCTGACTTTCGCTTTCAGAGAACGACTTGTCGAGGCGTTCTTATTTAAAGACTTTTATCCAAGAGAACCTAAAAACCAAATAGAAACAACGTATAACATAGGTTGGTGGGCAAATCAAGACAATATGAGAATCGACAGTTTCTCGGTTAAGATAATTACAAGCAAACTCAATCTATTTAACTCATTTTCTCTGATTAAATACACAATTAAAGGAGAGTTAAACGGCAAAAATAATTGGAAACCATTTGTGGACAAAATTCATTTGAGTGAGAGGTTTATTAGAATTTACAATAGAGAGCTTCATCCGTATCTGGACAAGGACACATGTCAAATACCGGAAGCAATTATTGAGATAACACCTATTATTAACACAAAAGAAGATGATAATTATAAAGGCGAAACAATTCCATTTAAATTTACCAATGAACTGAAATTAGAATCATTTCATTGGGGGAACAATTGGGTGAGATTTCAATGTAAGGATATGCAAAAAGACTTAATTTTAAAACAAACAAAATAACACCGCAACGCGAACAAAGTATAACTGTCAGTGTAAAAAGACAAAAATGACACACATGTGGAAAATAGCTCAAAGTGTTTTATCATCCCTTTTATTATTAATGGGAATGTCTCTTTATGGACAAAATGAGATACATTTTTCATATGAATGCAGTGACAAAATAACTTGTCCTTGCAAAGCGACAATTTTATTGAAATCTCCAGATAACGAAACATTTAACTTGTTTACAGACAAGGTGAATAACTATAACTTTTCAGAAAAGAACTACTTTAAGTCAAAAGGGAAATACACTCTTTCAATCTCTTTTGAAGCTGAAAAATATGGCAAAGATTCTTTAGACTACGACTTCGAGTTGAACGGGTTTGAAATAATTACGGTAATTTCAGTTGAATTTGATTACAGGGAGAGACTTATAAAAAAAGGAGACATTTTTGTAAACGGAGAAAACGTACTTAATGGTTATATTCGCCTAGGCAAATATTATGATACGCCAAAATCAGTTAATATTGAACTTGACAAAGAAAATACAGGAGATGAATACTACAAAGGACCGTTCTTTAAAATTAAAAACAACTCGAAAGACACATTATATGGAGAACATTTGCCCGGTTATTTCTGGGGAACTTTATCATATCTAAGAAATGATTCAATACTTATGACAAAAATTGGAATCCTTGATTATGAGTTTGTTGGTTCGCCACCACTGTATCCTGACTCAACAAAGATTGCTACTGTTGGTTCATTTGGATTAACTAAAAAGCTCATGCCATTTGAATACAGATTTGAAGTAATGTTGGCAGATAAATGGCAATCACAAGGAATTGGAGTTTATAAAGAACGACAAAACTTTATCTGGTGGGCAGGAACGAAAAAGAATTACAAACTGAAATATGACTTTAAAGTGGACGAATAAACACCGAACCGCTAATCGAGTAGACTGCCCCGCCAGTAGTTACCCTTCACAAGGAGAGCTTTAAAAGTGCCTGAGCCGTATGCGGTGAAAGTCGCACTTACGGTTTTTAGGGGGCGTAAGCTACCCGGTTAGCCAATTAAAAAAAATGACAGCACGATTACTGATTTTGATTTTATTCTTTCCAATTCTACTATACGGACAGAAAAACTCTTCCGATGTTAGAATTGCAAAAAGTTGTGCGACAGACACGTCTTCTCGACAAAAAATGATTTTGGTAATCGACACATTGGAGATACGACTTGACAGTATTTCAATAAAACAGATTAAACCAGAATGGATAAAGGCAATTGAAGTTGTTAAAGAGGAGAAATATAAAAACGTATATGGGAACGGTAATGGAGACATTTATATTTATCCAAAGAATAGATATAAAAAGAAACTTCTTAAACAATTTGGACAAAAAAGAAACTGGCTATAAAGGAGTAGACGGCTCCGCCAGTAATTACCCTTCATAGGGAGAGCATAAAAGTGTCTGAGCCGTATGCGGTGAAAGTCGCACTTACGGTTCTTAGGGGGCGTAAGCTACCCGGTTGCGTCATGCTATGGCGACAATGCAAATTTGAAACATATTGCAAGAAATGAACTTTGACAAACTATGCTTGACACTATTTTATCATACTTAATGGGAGCTGGATTTGGTATCTGGTGGACACTGTTTCCAAGTTCTGTTATAAGATTTTACTATTGGTTTCATAAAGGGAAAGCAAAAATGCCTAAGCCCATTGCAATTAGAGTTATTGGTTTAGTATGGACAGTTTTCTTTATAGTAATTTCAAATTTAAAGAAATAATCTTCGCTGACTGAAAATGAATATTCTCAAAATAACAACGCATGCTTAAAGATTATAAATCACAAATCTCTGGACACTTAGACATAATTGTTACGGAAAACGGAGACGAATTAGATGGTGAAAAAATGCAATGGAAAGAGATTTTAATTCATGGTGACCCAGAAGGACTAAAATCATTTGCAAAACTATTAATAAAGTTAGCCGACCTTAATCAAGACAATGTTGACGGACTTCCTATTGGTGCAAGAGAGCATATTCATTTGCGACCAAAGATTGAATTATCAAATAGTTCAGAAGAAGTAATTGTTGGCCGACTTGACGCTAAAGGAACAGGTGTTTTTTACGATAGTTATATTTCAAAAGACAATTCAAAATTAGCATGACACGAAACGATTACGGATTTCAAACAACCTTTGGTGCGGTCTTCAAACAGTTTTGTCTTGAACAAAAAGAAGCACGAACGCATAATCGAGTAGACTTCTCCTCCAGAAGTAATCAAAAGGGGAGAGCCTATCTGCCTACTCGACGCTTCCTATGTTGGCGGCAAGTGTGAAACGCGCTACCGACTCAACATTATAACGAATTTGAGTATTGATTTAATAACAATTGAAAGTATTGATTATGGCGACAATTTTAAAATCTGACCAAAGAGAATTTCAAGAAAATCCTAATAAGATTGATAATTTCAGGATATTCACAGACATATCAAGGGCTAAGAACGGGATTAATCCACAAAATTTAAACTTTGATTTAAGACAATTGAATCCAGATCAATATTCTGCGCCTTATCATTTTCATAGATATGCTGAAGAGTTATTTATGATTATTTCTGGTTCTGCAACATTAAGGACTCCAAATGGATTAGAGATTGTTAATAGTGGAGACATGATTTTCTTTGAGTTGGGAGAAACGGGAGCGCATCAACTATATAATCATACAACAGATAATTGTACATTCTTGGATATAAGGACTTATATTGGATTTGATGTATGTGAATATCCAGATTCAAATAAATTGTTTATTGCACCTACATATGAGATATTCGATAAGGATTCACAAGTAAGTTATTTCCAAGGTGAGGATAACATTATTGAGAAATGGAAACAAGTTGAGACTAAAGAAAAATTAACCCCGCCATAATTGAATTAGACTGTCCTCCAGAAGTAATCAAAAGGGGAGAGACTATCCCTCCTTCATAAAATCACCTTCCTGTTTTTGTTCAAAACACAGTACAAATTAGCTCATTGAAATAGTTTCTATATGACGAAACTTTTACTATCTTTGAGACGACAATAAAATATTAAATGGATAAGAATTTCGACATTGTATTTTTAGATGAAGCATTTGAATTTCTTAGAGGACTTGACAAAAAGCACTACGAAAAAATCCTTTTCAATATTCGTAAAGTTCAAATAGATCGTGACCCTGAACTTTTCAAAAAACTAAAGGATGAAATCTGGGAGCTAAGGACACTGTATCAAGGATTTCAATATCGCTTACTTGCATTTTGGGACAAGACAGATTCTCAAAATACATTAGTTATTTCGACACATGGATTTATAAAAAAGCGCAGTAAAGTTCCAGACAATGAGATTCAAAAGGCGAACCAACTGATGATTAAGTATTTTGAAGACAAAGAAAAGCTTAAAACAAAAAAGAGATGAAAACATACACTTTAGATGAGGTAACAGATAAACTTATTGGGGAAATTGGGACACCTGACCGAGATAAGTTTGAGTATGAATTACAATTGGGTTTAATTGGACAAGCTATTAAGCAGACAAGACAAGAACGGAATTTAACACAGGGACAATTAGGAGAATTGATTGGTGTCCAGAAATCTCAAATTTCAAGAATTGAAAGTAATGCCAGTAATGTAACTATTGACACATTAATGCGTGTTTTTAATGCCCTACAGGCAAAAGTGAAACTACAGGTTGAATTACCCAATTTCAAGATAAGTCTGGGACAATAACTACAACACCATAATCGAATTATAAGACCTTCCCGGATAAATTAGAATAGAGGATGAATAGCAATTGCAATCACTTTATTGCCTTTATTACATCTCGATTAGCCTTATCTACTTTCTTCATATCAAATCGTATATAGATATCGGTGGTATCGTTTCCTCCATGACCTAAAGCTGCTGAGATTGTTTCTTTAGGAATATCAAGTCCTCCTGCAATTGTGGCCCAGGAGTGTCTAGCCCAATAGGTAGTAATATCAGGAAAGAGGGGAGTAATCTTCTTAACGTTCTTTTTTACAAACTTAGGATCCTTGGCTTTATTCTTAACCCAATCAAGTTCGCCAATTTCCTTAAGGTTTTCATTCATTCTTGCTGCGAAGTCTTTGTAAGAGGAATAACTATCCAAAACATCGATAAGATAGTTTTGCCCCGGGTATTTATTGATTATAGACATTGCTTCCGGAAGAACTTCAATTGAGTACAATCGTCCGGTTTTTGCTCTTCTGTATTCTAAACGACCGTTAATCAAATCTTCTTTTCGAAGTCTTAGAAGATCAACGATATTAATTCCTACCAGATAGAAGATAAGCATGAATAAGTCTCTATACTTTGCTTGGTGTTCCTGTACGGGATAATCGCGAAGTAATTTGACTTGATCAATCGTTAAAGAACGTTTGATTGTCTTTTCCCTTTTGATTTTGAATTTCCGGAAAGGGTAGAGGTTCTGGGCTACGAGATCTTCGCTAATAGCATCATTGAAAACAGCCCGGATATTTCGAAGATGAATTGCTCTTGAATTGATTTTACAAGTTTTTGCAAGTTCTTGGTCAAAAGAACGGAGCCAAGACACGTTTATTTCTGGAAAGATTACGGTTGGGCTATAGGATTTAATCTTTTCGAGAGTCTCCTGATATATCTGTTTGGTTCTTTCATTTGAGGTATTCTGAATATAGCTTATGAAATGAGTCTGGAGCTGGTAACCTTCGGTATGTTCGGGTACAGGTTCAGAGGAGATATCGTTCTGTTCGATTACACGTTTAATGTCTTTGATGTTAAGTGTTGATAGTTTACCGGATGCAGACAGTTGAAGTAAGATACTCTCAGCTTGAATTAGCCGTATTTTAATCACTTGGTTGAGTGATTTTGCTTTTGGATGATCAGTTATTACATATCCATCCCATTGCTCTAATTTAACGGAGATATCAAGATTCAAATATGTAGTTTGATTTTGATGGGATAAAGAAAGCTTGACTGGATAAGTACAGTCTTTTTTCATTGCTCTTGTATCGAGTAAAACTTTAACATTAGCCATATCCGGTAAATTTTAAGGGTTAAAATTTGCAATTAATTTGCAATGATTTTCAAAAGTCGAACTCGATTTGCAAGCAATTTGCAATTATTTGTGTTCAAATGTAGTGTATATTGTTCAATTAATAGCATGAAAATGTCTAATAATTGAGCATATATGAAAGAAAAAACCTCTGATAATGCTTGCTTTCGCTTGATTATCAAAGGTTTTACTTTAGTCGGGGTGACAAGATTTGAACTTGCGACCCCCCGCCCCCCAGACGGATACGCTACCAGGCTGCGCTACACCCCGAACTTTTGTGCCTGCAAAAGTAGCCATCTTCTTTAGTTCTGCAAAAAAAAACGATCAATTTTTACGGCCGAAATTGCAACTAGCTGATTCCTATTTCATTTCAAATGACAACCATCCGAACTGGTAAAATACAGGGCAAAAAGCAGGTATCTTTTACCAAAAACTCCACCATCGCTAAATGCAGTTCTCTTCAGTAATATCTATGTGCAGATAAGAATTATTGATTACCGTGCTGTTGCCAATAAAGGCTTGTTTTATACCTTTGATGTATAAAATTAAAATATACCGATATGTTTAAATCATTGAATATTGACGAATCAAATAGTAATCCGGTTTCAAAATCACTGGAAACAGAAAAAGTTAAATGTCTGATTATTGGCTCCGGTCCAGCCGGATATACCGCTGCAATTTATGCTGCCCGTGCAAATCTTAATCCGGTAATGTACGAAGGTCTTCAACCCGGAGGTCAGTTAACGACCACGACCGAAGTTGAAAACTTTCCGGGATATCCCAAAGGCATTACCGGTCCAGAACTTATGGAAGACCTGAAAGCTCAGGCTAGTCGTTTTGGAACCGATATTCGCTGGGGACTGGCCACCAAAGTTGATTTTTTGGGTCCAAACCATTTGGTATGGATTGATGATCAGAAAATCATTGAAGCGGAGGCTGTAATTATTGCCACTGGAGCTACCGCAAAATATCTGGGACTTGACGATGAGAAAAAATACGCCGGAAGCGGAGTTTCGGCCTGTGCAACCTGCGACGGGTTCTTCTATCGGAAAAAAGATATAGCCGTCGTGGGGGGCGGTGACACTGCTGCCGAAGAAGCTATCTATCTGGCTGGCTTAGCAAATAAGGTTTATCTAATCGTTCGGAGGAACGAACTTCGCGCATCGAAAGTGATGCAGGAGCGTGTTCTGAAAACTGAAAACATTGAAGTACTTTGGGAACACCAAACCAAAGGTTTATTTGGTGATGGAGTAGTGGAAGGTGCTGTTCTTTGCAAGAAAAAAGGAACTCCGGAAGAAAAGGAAGTCACCATAAAAATCGATGGCTTCTTTTTAGCTATTGGTCACCAGCCGAACTCCGATTTTGTAAAAGACTATTTAGATACCGACGAAGTTGGATATATTAAAACTATTCCTGGCAGTTCAAAAACCAATGTTCCCGGGGTATTTGCCTGCGGAGATGTTCAGGATACCAACTACAGACAGGCTATAACAGCTGCCGGATCGGGCTGCATGGCAGCTATGGATACCGAAAGATATCTTTCTGAAAAACATTGTTAATACTCAAAATACCTATAAAAAACGCACATGAAACGTATTATCAAAACCAGTCAGGCACCAGCAGCTATTGGACCTTACAGTCAAGCTGTTGAAGTAGGAGAAACCCTTTATATTTCAGGCCAGATTCCATTGGATCCGCAGACCATGACCATCGTTGAAGGTGGAATCCAGGAGCAAACTGAACAGGTGCTTAAAAACATCGGAGCTATTCTGAAAGAAGCCGGATATGACTATAGCGATGTAGTAAAATCGACTTGTTTGCTTAGTGATATGGCAAACTTTAAAGCAATGAACGAGGTTTACGGAAAGTATTATACCGTAGATGCTCCTGCCCGGGCTGCCTTTGCTGTTAAAGATTTACCCATGGGAGTCTTGGTTGAAATTGAAACTATTGCCGCAAAATAGAACTGGTAACTTCAAAAAGCAAAAAATCCCCGATTTAAGTTTTAAAATCGGGGATTTTTCTTTAACCAGCTGATAGTTAATTATTTTTTAAGTTCCTTTTCAATTAAGTCTTTAAGTGTTTCAAAATCTTTTTCCTGAAACCCAATGGAACTAAAAAGGATTTTCCCTTCGGAAGAAATCAGAAAATTCCGGGGAATATATTGGCCGGCAAACTTAGAATAGATCTTTCGTTCGGGATCCGGATAAAAAGGCATACTGTATTTATTATCTGTTTTGAACTTATTCACTTCCTCCCAGCTATGTTCGCGACCAAAAATTAAAAGCTCAAAACGATTGTTATTCTTATACTTGTTATAGATATCCGACTGAATATGTGGTAATTCACTTCGACATGGACCACACCAAGTAGCAAAAAAAGTAATGAGTACTGTTTTTCCCTTAAATTCGGAGATACTTTGTTTTACACCTAGCGATTTCTCAAACTCAAAAGCAGGAGCCGGGTCTCCCAATTTTACCAAAGTGGTCTCTTCCTGAGCAAAAGAACAGAAGAATGAACCCATAACTAAAATCAGAAGTGCAAAAATTCGAAAGTTTTTCATTCGTATATGTTATATCTCAATTGGTGTGAAAATACAAATTTAAGATCAGATAGTACAAACACCGCAACAAAAATTCAGTAATCTAAACAAAAGCCAAATCAGAACTGTTAGATACTATGATGTTTTTGTTAATGTTTACAAATACATTTTCATTATTAAACCGACAAGCGTACTTTTGAAACATGAATTCAATCAAAAAGATACTTATTCTTACATTCACCGCCTTTTATTTATTTCTGGCTGTAGGTGTGCTTGTTTTCGAAATTTTTTGCAAGTGTTCGGGCGAGCTAAGTATCTCCTTGTTTGTTGAATCTGCAACGTGTGAAGGAAACGGTATTCAGAACGACGATTGCTGTTCCAGTGAAAATGATTGTAAAAACTGTGATACTGCACAGTCACAACACAGTTGTGGTTGTGATAGTCCAACAATTAGCTACCTAAAGCTAACCGATCACTTCTTCGACACTGCTGGTTCAATTATTCCTCTGATCAATCCAATTTCGCTGCTATATGGAGAAATAATAACTCTGGACAATATAATCCCGAAACATCCTATACTCCAAACAGCTTTTCTGGATTATTCACCGCCAGACAATCCTTTGGTGGGTCGAAATCTTATCAATTTTATAGAACAACGAAAAATAGCTCTTTGGGTGTAATCTGCTTGTTAATTAAGTTAATAACACGATTACTTTATTCTTTTATACCTAATGAAAAGAACTATTTTTTTAAGTTTAGTATGCCTTACTTTTAGTGGTTTTTCAAACCCAATAAAAGGGAAGGTTTTTGGTCTGGAAAACAATCAGAAGATCGTTTTACCAGGTGCAAATGTTTTCTGGGTCGGAACGAGCATTGGTGCAATAGCCAATGAAAATGGAGAGTTTAAAATTCAGGCTGAGCCATCAAATAAGCTACTGGTCGTTAGTTTTGTTGGATTCACTTCAGATACGATCCGATGGAATGGGGAAGAGGCTGTAAATGTAATTTTAAATCCGAACCTGAGTTTAGATGAAATCAGGGTGGTGCAGAAAAATAAAGGCACCTACATTTCGAAAATAAACCCCATCTACACACAACACATAAACGGAGCAGAACTACACAAAGCCGCATGTTGCAACCTATCCGAAAGTTTTGTAACCAACCCTTCCGTTGACATGTCGTTCAATGATGCGATTACAGGCGCAAGACAGATTAAATTGCTTGGACTTGATGGCATTTACTCGCAGCTGCAAACCGAGAATTTCCCAAACTTGCGTGGCTTGGCAACCAACTACGGATTAACCTATATTCCCGGTCCCTGGCTTGAATCCATTCAGGTGTCAAAAGGTGCAGCCTCGGTGGTTAATGGGTATGAATCCATTTCCGGACAAATCAATGCCAATTACAAAAAACCGGATGCTCTGGAAGCTTTCAACTTTAATGTATTCAATTCTAGTGAAGGAAAGGTGGAGCTAAATTCGAACTTCTCAGTAAAACTATCAGAGAAGATCTCCACTGCGTTATTTGTTCACGGAGAAAATTTTCAGCATCGGATTGATCACAATATGGATGGTTTTCTGGACGAACCGCTCATGAAGCAGATTCACCTCTTCAATCAATGGAAATACAATTCAGGGAAAGGGTTCATGGTTCATGCCGGAATTCATTACCTAAACGAAGACCGTGTTGGAGGACAAACCAACTTCAGAAAGAGTATGAGCCGCATAAGTTCCAATCCGTATGGTGTAAATGTAGCTAACGAACGTATGGAAGGCTATGTAAAAACCGGATTTGATATAAACACCAACCATAGTATTGCGTTTATTACCAATTTCACTCACCACAATATGGATTCCTATTATGGATTAAATACTTATTCCGGTGATGAATTTACCTTATACGGCAATCTGGTTCACACTTATTCCATCGATAAAGCCAATGTTCATACTTTAAATTCGGGACTTAGTCTGGTAATCGACCAGACTGATGAAACGTTAAACCAAAAATCATTTCATGTGAATGAGACTATTCCTGGAATTTTTTCGGAATACACCTTTAAACCAAGTGCCAAAATCACTTTAATGACCGGTTTACGGGCTGATCATCACACTAATTTTGGAACATTTTTCACACCACGTTTTCACCTGCGTTATAGTCCTACCGAACATTTAAACATGCGTCTTTCGGCCGGAAAGGGATATCGGACGCCACGAATTCTGGCAGAGAACAGTTTCCTGCTGGCAAATTACCGCTCATTGAAGTTTAATGAAGACAATATCCTGGAAGAAGCCTGGAATTACGGAATCAGCATTAATCAGGAGTTACAATTAGCAGAACGTCCGTTCTCTGTAAGTGCAGAATATTTCCGGACAGATTTCATTAATCAGCTGATAATTGACCGCGAAAGCTCTGCATCCCAAATAATTCTGAGTTCTTTAGATGGAAAATCGTATGCCAACAGTTATCAACTCGAAGTACACTACGAACTCTTGCCCCGACTTGATGTCGTTGCTGCCTACAGGATTAACGACGTTAAACAGACCATTAATCACGAATTGGTTCGAAAACCATTAACCAGCAAGTACAAAGGCTTACTGACTCTAAACTATTCGGACAGACTAAAAAAATGGATGTTCGACTACACACTTCAGTTTAATGGAGGAGGCCGGTTGCCTGTTATTGCCGGTAATCAGTTAAACGCCCCAACAGAGTTCCCTGATTTTAAAATAATGAATGCTCAGGTAACCAAATATTTCCGTTATTGGAATATCTATTTAGGTGCCGAAAATCTATTGGATTACACTCAGGATCACCCCATACTGGGAGCCGATCGTCCTTTTGAAAACGGATTTGATGCAACCCGCATCTGGGGGCCGGTTATGGGGCGTAAATTTTATGCAGGTATTCGTATAACACTTAACCATCAATCAAAATAAAACACATGAAAAAATTAATTTACTTCGTCATGATCTGCATTGGATTAACAGTTTTTCCTAATGCAATAAAGGCTCAGAAAGCTACCAGCGATCTGGTTACCGTTTGCTACAAATCAAGCATGAATTGCCACGGTTGCGAAGAGACCCTAACCAATTATCTAAAATTTGAGAAGGGTGTAAAAGATCTCAAAGTTGACCTAAAATCAAACACAATAAAAGTTGTTTACAAAGCAGGCAAGAATACACCTGAGAACATAGCAAAGGGAATAAAAAAGAAAGGATATGAAGCGAATCCGATCACCGAAGAGGAATACAAAAGTTTATTGGGAGAATCCTCTAAGAAATAATATCAGCCTCCCACAAACAGGAACTAAACGTTCATGGTTGTATTTGAGATTTTGATTACTTTTGATTCATAAATTTAACAATTAACACCCGCCGGAACATTACCTCACACCTTACCCGGCGGGTTTTTTATGCCATTATATTAGATCGTTTAAGAACTGAGCAGTTGTAATCACTTCGGCGAAAGAACCATTCAATGCAGCCATATAAGCTAATTGAACGTCGGCTGCTTTTACCACCTGATTGTTATAAACCAGATCTCGTGTCGCACAGGCATCTGAAATCAGTTTTGATGAATACCCTAAATCTTTGGCCGCACGAGTGGTTGTATCAATACACATATGAATCATAGAACCACAAATTACCAATTCAGAAATATTCATCGATTGAAGATATTCGTTTAAACCTGTTTCCCGAAAACTGTTAGGATAGTTCTTTATAATAACAGTTTCATTTTTCTGAGGCTTTACGGCTTCATGTATTTCGGCACCAAAAGTTCCGGAAATAAAAAATGTAGCATTTGCACGCATAGCTATGTGCTGAATGAAAACGATGGGCCAGGCTTTTTCACGGAATAAATTCAACAGCTGTTGTGCGTTTTGTGTGGCCTTGTACATCCCAGCCAATTCCATCGTTCCTCCTGAAAAATAGTCGTTCTGAATATCAATTAATAGTAATAATGGATTCATAGTCCTGAAATAAAAAAGGGTGACTTAATGGCCACCCGATATGTATTAAACTGTTTTTTCTATGGCAAAAAAGAGAGTAAGGTATCTCCACGAAGACCAAGGCGCAAGGTTTCTAACGGAATGATCTCATTGGTTGCAATATTCCCTAGGTTAACGTTCGGTCCCAATAACTTGATAAACCAAACCTGTTGATTTTTCAGGGGAGCTTCCCAAAGAATAACATCCGGATTAACAGCCTGCTGAATGCCGGCAATCAATTCGTCATTAGCAGAACCATCGTTGTTATAGATTCCCATGTTACCACTTTCGCGAGCTTCTGCAATCACTTTCCAGGCACCAGCCTTAAGTTCAGTCTGCATGTACGAAATCCACTTTTCGTTCGATATTTCCCGACCTTTTAGCTTTGTTCCCACTTCAGAAAGAACCGTATAGTTCTTACTTAATTTTGAAATACATTCGCATTTCAGATCGTGATCAAGCTCCATAACCCCATCCGAAACTTCCATTACTTCCATTTCATATTCATCGAGAAAACGACGATATTCATCAAGCATGTTACGGACAAGGAATGCTTCAAAAAGTGTTCCTCCGAAATATGGCTTTAGTCCAACTGATTTATATAAATTAATTTTTTCACGTAAGCGATTGGTCAGGATCGAAGTTCCAAATCCTAATTTTATAAGATCACAATAAGGAGCAGAAACATCACATAAATCTTCAGCTTCACGTAAACTTAATCCTTTATCCATAACCATGGTCAACCCGCTTTCGCGTGGTTTTGCTGGTCTTTCAGGCATGTTTGGTAAATGGAAATTCATTTCTTTAAAGTTTCGTTGATTGGTATTGTGTAATTAATTTTTTAATCGACTCAATTTTAGAAGCCTCTGGATAGAACTCAAACAATTCATTCTGCTTACTGTAGTCGATCTTAAGTGCCCGTTCAAAATGACAAACAGCTTCGAGTTCTTCATTTTTATCAAGCAAATAGGCTGTCATTCTGTAATTTAGATAAGCATTCGATTTGTTGATTTTACCCGCAGTTTTCAATATCTGAATGGCTTTATCGGTATCGTTCAAATCGTAAAACATTTCAGAGTACGACAGCCAATTTTCTATATTTTCAGGTTCCAGACCGGTCGCAACTTCAAACGATCCAATAGCCTCTTTAATTTCATTTAATTCTGCATGAATCTTGGCATCCATCGACCAGAAATCAGAATTATCATCTTCCAGACTAATCGCTTTTTTGATAAATGCCTGAGCTTCGACTAACTGACCTTCAGACCACATAATCAACCCGGAGCCATACCAGGCGCACGAATTGTCATCATTAATACGAATAGCCTTTTGGTAATAAGTTAAAGCATCTTCATATTGATCAATATTTAAATAACACTCGGCCAGATAGCAATGGGCATCATCATTTTCCGGATCAAGTGGAATATAGTCCAAATAACAAGCTATAGCATCATCAAACTGATTGTTATTTGCCAGAGCATTCGCTTTATTAAAATGAGCATTGAGGAATCCTTCATTCAAAACAAGTGTGTAATCATAGGCATCTATTGCCTTATCAAACATTCCCATTCGATTGTAGGTAATTCCGATATTATACCAAACTGAATGATTAAACGGATCAATATCCAGATATTTATTATAATATTCAATACTCCTTTCAAATTGTGAATCCCGGTCGTAATAATAACCTAATTCATAGAGTACAATCTCATTTTTCAGATTATAAAGAAATGCTTTCTCAAGATACTTTATTGCTAATTTAGTTTCACCAGCCTGACCGAAAGAAACTCCAATATTATAGAGCGCTTCATCGATGTCGTCAATAGGTAAAGAAAGTGCATATTCATAGGCTTCAACAGCCTTGGAAACATCTCCCAAGAGATTATAAGCTGCGCCTTTAGTAAGAAAAAGCTCTGGATTAGTGGTCTCAATCTTTTCGAGTAAAACAAGCAAATCTAAACATTCTTCCAGCTTGCCACTGTGCATTAAAACCTGAGCTTGCCTAACCTTAATTGAAATAGAAGAAGGATGAAGCTGAAGCCCTGCTTCAACAGCTTTATCGGCCAACTCAATTCGTCCATCTTCCAGAAAATGATCGATAATACCCTCAACTTCAAACACATCGAAGTATTTGATAGAATTGGTCTTTATCATTATTTCGAAACGTGCTACCGCCTCCTCAAAATCATCCTCATCTATGTAATCTCTGGCGTCCTCGTTCATAACCGCGCATTAAAAGTTTGCAAATTTAAGAATACTTTTTCGATTTGATTCATTTTTTGTATGATGCTCTTTTCGAAGTAAGTCATTCACTGTTTTCACCGGATTAAATGTCTCTACCGGAACTTCAACAAAAAGAGTATTCCAGTCTGACATTGAACCATTCCACAAGCCCGGTAGTTCCTGTGTTTTCAATACTTTTCCATCCTTCGATTTCGTGGTAATAAAACCACTTAAAGGATCACAGAATTTAGTAAGATCATATTTTTCTCCGAAATAGTTACGAACCGCACAAACCAAATCAACAGGATTGAAATGTGTTGAATTTAAAGCAATTGCAGCTTGTTCCGGATCATTATAATTTATTTGTGAACTTTCGACAATATGCAGAGAAACAGTACCATCCGTGTTCTGTACAAAGAATGGCCCACCTCCGGGTTCTCCAAGGTTTCTCACCATTCCGCAAACCCGTAACGGACGATCAAATTTTTGTTTTAAATACCGGTGAATATTCTCTTTATCAAGCAAATTAAGGGTTTTCGGGGCTTTCGTTAATAAAACGTTGGTCAGAAAATCGTAAGCTTCAGCATAAAAAGCACCGGCTAACGTATGGTGACTGTTTTCGTTTAACATCTTCTGATAGTAAAATATCTTTTGCTGAAGGTCTAATATCAGGCCTGCCAATATTTTCTTTGATTCAATGGTCGAATCTTTCAATGAATCGGGAACTACATTATCAATGTTCTTAATAAAAATCAGATCCGCATCCAGCTCATTCAAATTCTCCAGAAGAGCACCATGACCTGCCGGACGAAACAACAATGAACCATCCTCATTTCGGAAAGGCTCATTATCCGGGGTTACTGCCAGAATATCGGTAGATGGATTTTGGAGTGTAAAATGAATCCGATAGGTAACTCCCAGAAGTTGTTCATAGCTTGATTTTATCTCGTGAATATGCTTTTCGAAAAGCGCTTGATGTTCCGAAGAAACCGTCAAATGCAAATTCACCTCATTTTCACGGGTTTTAGCATACAGCGCAGATTCAACCAAATGCTCTTCCAGCGAAGTGCGGCAACCATCCGGATATATATGAAATTTAAGCAAGCCTTTGGGCAGATTTCCATAGTTTAAGCCATGTTCAAAAAGCACATATTCAAGGATTTCAGAAGGAAACAATTCATCAATCGAACGATTCCGAAGAGCTAAAAGTTCTTTAAGATCATCGTAAAATGCAAACCGGGATAAATTGTTTAGAAATATCTGGACATCTGTATTTTCAACAATAGCAGACTCCTCTTTTTGATTCAATGCAGAGAACAAGGGTAAAAACATTCGACTTGCTGCTCCCGATGCAGGAATAAAATTTTTAATCTCAAGACCTGAGGAAACACAATTACTGAAAACCGATTGGTAATGCTGCTTCTCGCCATCTGATAGCAAAGCAATTCCATGACTGATACTGGCAGCTTCAATTAATTTCGTCATCGGAAACCCCGATTTAAAATTTTCAATTTGTCGCTGGATAGTCTCAGGCCGGCATCCTCTTGCCTCAATTTGAACGATATCTCCGAGCTTAAACATAGGTCATTTTAATATGTTTAAATTTACAACTTTAGATCATAAAACATCCCGTCCAAAGGGTTGTACTCCCGAAAGTTTTGAACTATTTTTTCAACAAAATATGCATTCCCAAACACCTGTTAATTTATTAACAATCAAAATATTACAAGCAATTTAAGAAGCCTTTTAGAAATGAGTTTTCACAAATCAGGAAAGATTGCCAGCGCTAAATGAATATTTTCCGACTTCAAATCTTCCCATTTTTGATCTCAAGATGACACAAAACCATTGGAAAAGTAGAATTTGAACTACTTTTGCTGACCAATTATAAATGAATCAGATGAGCCAGTTTTTATGGGATGGGAACAAACGTTACAACGATTTTTCGGGATATTTCCGAAAAAAATTCAATGGTCGCGTTCAGAAAATATCAATTGATGCAGGTTTTACATGTCCGAACCGCGACGGCTCCCGGGGAACTGGTGGGTGCTCATACTGTAACAACAAAACCTTTAAGCCGGCATACTGTAACCTGGAGAAGAGTGTAAGTACCCAGTTAGACGAAGGCATTGAATTCTTTTCCCGGAAGTACAATTCGATGAAGTATCTGGCCTATTTTCAGGCGTACAGCAATACTTATGCTCCTTTGGAAAACCTCCGTTTATTATATGAAGAAGCACTTGCTCATCACGAGGTTATTGGGCTGGTTATCGCAACCCGACCGGATTGTATAAATGCAGAAATTCTAGATTACCTGCAAAAACTATCCGAGAGTCACTATGTCATGGTCGAATTTGGTATCGAATCGCATAAAAATGAAAGTCTGAAACGAATAAACCGGGGACATAGTTTTGAAGAATCGGTTTATGCTCTGGAAGAAACAGCCCGAAGAAATATACACAATTGCGCTCACCTGATTCTGGGTTTACCCGGAGAAACTGAAACCGATTGGCTTGATCAGGCAAACGTACTTTCGCAATTACCCATCGAGAATCTGAAACTGCATCAACTGCAAATTCACAAAGGGACTCGTCTGTATCAGGAATACAAGGAAAATCCTGCACAATTTGAGATGTTCACTGTCGAAAATTACCTAACCCTGATTGTTCGATATCTGGAATTACTAAACCCACAAATTGTTGTAGAACGCTTTGTTAGTGAGGCTCCAGACAATCTATTAGTTGCCCCACGATGGGGACTAAAGAATTTTGAATTTACTGCAAAGCTGGAAAAACTGCTTGAGGAGCAACAAACCTGGCAAGGACGATTATTTCAAACCAAATAATCGCTCAATAAGCAGTTCTTCAAATTCAGACTTTAGCGACGACGAAATGGTTTGGTAACCTTTTCCACAGGTTTAGCAGAACCAAACAGTCCATCCAGTAAGTCTCTCCGGTTAAGCTTAATCAGTTCATTCTTTATTTCCTGATGATATTCCCGCTCATACCAAAAAAAGTACTTACGCTGTGCCAGTTTTTCCTTCTGGGTTTTCGCAGTAAATACATTTTCCCTGGTATACGGATTGTAACCGGAATAATAGATAACCGTTGCTAAAGTCATAGGAGTAGGAGTGAAGTCCTGAACCTGTTCCAGTTTAAAATCCAGTTTCTTCGTTTCAACAGCCAGACTGGCCATATCAATGTTCTGGCAACCCGGATGACTCGAAATAAAATAGGGAATCAACTGCTGGTTAAGTCCTTCTTCCTCATTTATTTTCCGGAAGATTTGATTTAACTGATGAAACAACTTAAATGACGGCTTTCTCATCATTTCGAGCACCTGATCCGAAGTATGTTCCGGAGCTACTTTTAATCTGCCGGAAACGTGGTTCTTGATTAAAACCCTTAAGTATTCACGGTTATTTTTATTGATTTTCGGGTCATTCGTTTCCTTCAAAATCATATCATAGCGAATACCACTTCCAATGAATGCTTTTTTAACATCAGGATGCTGACGTACTTTTTGGTACAAATCGAGCATGGGTCTGTGGTCAATATTCAGGTTTTTACATACATCCGGAAAGATGCAGGAAGGACGCTTACATTTACGGCAAACTTCTTCCCGAAAACCTTTCATCTTATACATATTCGCTGAAGGTCCACCCAAATCGGAGATGTAACCTTTGAAATCAGGCATCAGCACCAGCTTATCGACTTCCCGCAATATGGACTCTTCCGAACGACTGGCAATAAATTTCCCCTGATGAGCCGAGATCGTACAAAAAGTGCATCCGCCAAAACATCCTCGATGAATATTAACAGAATGCCGGATCATGTTATATGCAGGAATTTCTTCCTTATTTTTATATTTCGGATGGGGCAGGCGGGTATAGGGTAAATCGTAAACGCGGTCAATTTCCTTTTCATCCATAGGCGGCCAGGGAGGATTCACAATGACCTGCTGGTTATATACATCCTGAATGAGCACACTTGCTTCAACCTTGTTCGATTCCTCTTCGATATGGACAAAATCTTCAGCAAGTTTCTTTTTATCCTGAAGGCATTCTTCAAATGAACAAAGTTGAATACGTTCCCATTTGTTATTGGTAACATACTCCTCATTTTTAGCAACCAGAAAAGCCGTTTGCGGAACATTGGTAATCTTCTTATAATCAATCCCTTTTTGAAGCAATCGGGTATATTCAACAATCGATTTTTCGCCCATGCCATAAAAAAGCATGTCTGCTTTTGAGTCTACTAAAATAGAAGGCTTCAGGTTATCACTCCAATAATCATAGTGTGTAACGCGGCGCAGAGAGGCTTCAATACCACCAATTACCAAAGGAACATCCGGATAAAGCTCTTTCAGAATATTACAATACACGCTGGTTGCGTAATCAGGACGCTGCCCAGGTCTTCCCCCCGGAGTATAAGCATCATTCGAACGCTTGCGAATATTTGCTGTATAATGGTTCACCATCGAGTCCATATTACCAGCATTTACTGCAAAAAACAAATTGGGTTTACCCAGCTTTTTAAAATCGCGCAAATCATCCTGCCAATTGGGTTGTGGAACAATAGCAACCCGAAGTCCTTCTGCTTCAAGTATACGGCCAATCACCGCCGTTCCAAATGAAGGATGATCAACATAAGCATCACCAGTAAAAAAGATAACATCAAGGCTATCCCAGCCACGCATTTCAACTTCTTTTTTAGTCGTTGGTAACCAATCGTTAAGATCGTATTTCTGATAAAGTGGATTCAATTTTTTAAATTTTTTATGCGAATTAAGCTAAACCATTTACAATTGACCAAAAAAAATGTTCATTTTTAACATTTCTTTTTCTACTGATTACATTAGAACTGGAAACATTAGACAAATGCGTTTTAATGGTTTACTAATTAACAAATTTAGTTGTTTGGCCCATGGAACTTTTCAGACCTACTGACATTCTAAAAGCAAACCCCAAACTTAGTTTTATTGGTGGAGAACATTTTGCAAGATTTTTAATGCTTTTGTTGCGTTTCGATAAATTAAACCGGGTATATAATCAGATTGGCGACAAAAAAGGTCTTGAATTTATTGATGAACTCATCCGGATTCTTCAACTTAATTATTCGTTCGACGATGAAGAGCTCTTAAAGCGGATTCCGCAAACAGGTCCGGCAATTGTTGTTAGCAACCACCCATTCGGAGGTTTGGAAAGCATCCTGCTAATCAAACTATTGAGTATGGTGCGTTCTGATTTGAAGATTGTATCTACGCATTTGCTGCAGAAAATTGATCCAATCCGGGAATTTTATCTGGAAGAATCTGATTTTCAAAAAGGAACGGACAAACGGACAAAATCAATACGATCAGAAAAAGCTTCGGATCATTTGAAAAATGGTGGAATACTTTGCTTATTTCCGGCAGGAGAGGTTTCTCAATTCGATGAATACAAAGTGCTTTCCGATATACAATGGAAATACCCGACTCTTAAATTTATAAAACAGCAAAAAGTTCCGGTAGTTCCTTTTTTCTTTCATGGCAATAACAGTCGCTTATTCTACCTGATGGGATCAATCCATCCTGCCCTGACCGAGATGAAACTTCCGACCGAAATCCTTTATCAAAAGAATAAAACGATAAAAATAAGGGTCGGAAACCCAATCGCTGTTGCTGAACAGGACAAATTCCAGGACATCTATCAATATGGCAGATATTTGCGCGCTAAAACCTATTTACTAAGCACCAAAATTGAGGTAAAGAAATTTTTCAATTATTCGTTGAAACGCCAGCAACGAATTGAGCCAATTGCAGAACCTGTTCCTCATGAAAAGATCATTCAGGAGCTCAATGAACTCGGGAATGAGTTTCTGTTGTTCAAAATGAAAAATTACGCTGTTTATTGCGCCCCGTCAAAGCGAATACCCAATACCTTACTCGAAATTGGCCGTCTTCGCGAGATTACATTTCGTCAGGTTGGCGAAGGAACAAACCGAAGTATCGATTTGGATGAATTCGACCTTTATTATCATCAAATGTTTATTTGGGACACCGAAACTCAAATGATCGCCGGTGCTTACCGGATTGGAAAGGGTGCTGAAATTATTCATAAATATGGAGTCCGTGGATTCTATATTCAAAGCTTATTCAAAATAAAAGATGATTTTCAGGAAATACTTAAGCAAACCATCGAACTTGGTCGTTCGTTTGTTGTGAAAGAATATCAACGAAAGCCAATGCCTTTATTCCTGCTATGGAAAGGGATCCTGTATTTTACCCTGAAAAATCCTGAATATCGTTATCTGGTTGGGCCTGTAAGCGTTAGTGACGACTATTCTACTGTTTCGAAAGAGATGATCATTAAATTCATCATGGCCCATCATTTCGATTGGAACCTGGCCAAGAACATCATCCCTCGTAATTCCTATAAATTCAAGACCGACGATCAGAACTTGAATATCATCATGGAAACGATGGACAATGACATTAGTTCGCTGGATAAATTTATTGGTGATGTGGATGAAATGAATTCAGGCTTACCGGTTCTGCTGAAAAAATACATCAAACTCAATGCAAAAATCATTGGTTTTAATGTTGATCCCAAGTTTAATAACTGTCTGGATGGCTTGATTGCACTGGATTTATGTGATATTCCACAAAATACGATTGAATCCTTATCAAAAGAAGCCAACGACAGTTCCATACTTCAGCAATTCTATTCACGACGCGAGCAAAAGGAAGGCGGAAACTAGTATTAGGATTCCTGTTATTTCTTAAAAATGAAATAAACAGCAAGAACCAGAAAAACAAAGCCAATCAAATGGTTGAACCTGAAATTTTCGTTTTTGAACAAAAGCAATGAAAATACAGTGAAGACCAATAAGGTAATCACTTCCTGAATTACTTTTAGTTCTATTAAAGAGAAAGGACCGCCATTTTCCTTATAGCCCATGCGGTTAGCAGGAACCTGGAATGCGTACTCAAAAAGAGCAATACCCCAACTAATCAACACAATAGCTACTATTCCTAACTTGCTAAACCATTTTAGTTCTGCAAATTTCAAATGACCATACCAGGCCAAAGTCATAAACGAATTGGAAATAACCAGCAAAATAATCGTCAAAAGCCCTTTCATAAAACCTTCATTTTTAGAACAGGCGGCAAATTTAAAGGAATTTAGGTTTGTCTATAGCTTATTTTATGGCAAAACGTGCGAAAACAGTGTATTTCAATTTTATCTTCTGAAACGAAAGTTCAGGTATTTCTTCATTCTGAGATTCTGATGTATTCATTAGCATAGTTGCATTCGCAACTTTTTGTAATGGCTGATATTCATCAAACGTTTCACGTTCCTGAATGATTAGCGGTTTTCCAACAGTTTCACCAATTGCCGCTAACAAGTACTCAGCCTTTTCTTTGGCTTCTTTTACAGCAAGTATTTTTACATCTTTCCGCATTTTCTGAATATCAGAATGGTCAACACGCTGTATTCCTGCATCAAATGCCTTCACATCATCCAAAAGTTCAAATACCTTAGCTAAAGTAGTTGTATTTGAAACTTTTAATAAATAATCTTTAGACGCAATCACATCATTCTTTTTACGCTTAATCCTGATCAGATCCGAATTTGCATCGGCCAGCTGAAGATCTTTTAAATCAATCTTAAGGTTTAACAGCCTTTTTTTAAGCTCGGTTTCCTGTGCCTCTATCGCAAGTTTAACTTTGTTTTCTATTCGTTCTTTGAGGGTGAACGAAATATAAATCTGATCAGGAACAACTTCCATTTCTCCACTACCCACAACCTCCACATAAGGAATGTCCTTTTCTGTCTGATTTGCCTGAGCAATCGCCAACGATGGTAACAAAGCAATTAACACAATTAGAATTCTTGTTTTCATTTACATTTTGTTTTTACCCTAGATGAAAAGATTGGCTTCAGGGTTGCGTTATATAAAACCACAAATAGTTGCCGGGATTCTATTCTTTTGTTTCTGGTTTTAATTTTACCTTTAACGCAAATTGAGTTTCAATCAAATTGAAAAACAAATGAGTCCATTTCTAAAGCAAGTTGCAGACTATTTATATACCCATCACCGGGAAGAGTTGAGCGATTACTGTCTGGTTTTTCCAGGTAGGAGAGCTGGAGTGTTTTTCACAGCTTACCTGAATGAAATCGTTGAAAAACCAATGCTTTCGCCTGAGATTATTACCATCAATGAATTGATTTCGGCACAAACCAAATTACAACAGGCCGATCCGGTTTCGCTGGTCTTGAAACTTCAGGAAGTGTATGCCAAAGAGACAGGCCATCAGGAACCTTTGGATGAGTTTTTCTTCTGGGGTGAGATTTTGTTGGCCGATTTTGATGATGTTGACAAATACCTGCTCGATGCCGACGATTTGTTTCGAAACATATCCGACTTAAAAGAGCTTGAAAATCAATTTGACTATTTAACAGAAGAGCAGAAAAAAGCGATTGACGAGTTCTGGGGTAATCTGGATAAAGTTCCACATTCGTTCAACAAAGAAAAATTCATTGCGATCTGGATTAAGCTTGCCGCAATTTATCACCAGTTTAAAGCAGCTCTAAAACAAAACAACATTGCCTATTCAGGAATGATTTACCGGGAAGTCGCCGAAACCTTCAGCCAACCCATTAACAGAATGAATACCAACAAATATGTATTTATTGGATTTAATGCATTGAATAATTGTGAGAAAACAATCTTCAAAAAGCTCGACAATCTGAATAAAGCTATGTTTTTCTGGGATTACGACGACTCCTACCTAAAGGATCCGGAGAATGAAGCAGGACGGTTTTTGCGAACCAATCGGGTATTATTCCCGGCTCCCAAAAACTTTGTTCCGGAAAATCAGCTTCCGGCCAATCAACGAAAAATAAGCCTGATTTCTGTTCCCGGAAATATCACACAAGCGCAGGCAATCAACATTCCTCAGGCATTAAAAAGCTTCAAGCTAAACAAACGATTTGATAATACGGCTCTTGTCCTTGCTGATGAAAATCTGCTGATCCCGGTGATCTCTTCCATTGGAGACAATTTCAAGGACATCAATATTACCATGGGATATCCGTTTGTAAACACTCCGGTTTATGGCTTTATATCACAATTAATTAGTCTGCAAAAGAACATCCGTAAATCAGGTAAATCAGCCGTTTTTTATTACAAACCGGTAGTTGCGCTACTGAATCATCAATTTGTAGTCAATCCCGAAATTAAGACCTTTGTCTCCGGAATTCATAAAAAGAACAAAGTTTACATCAACGCTTCCGAGCTTAATCTAAATTCGTTTGTAAAAAAGGTATTTTCAAGCCCGGTAACATGGCAGGAAACACTCGATTATTTCAGCGATGTCATTAAAGAACTCTCTATAAAGTTTGATAGTACCAAAAATGATCAGGTGAAACTGGAAGCTGAGTATTTGTATCAGGCATTCTTATCCATTCAGCGACTGAAAGATACCTTGATTGCCCTCAATGTTCCGGATTTCCCGGTGAAGATCATGTACCGTTTACTGGATCAAAGCTTGCGAAGAATTTCAATTCCTTTCGAAGGAGAACCATTAACCGGACTGCAAATAATGGGCTTGCTGGAAACCAGAACCCTCGATTTTGAAAATCTGATCTTATTTTCGGCCAATGAAGGTTTTATGCCCAAAATAGCAGCCGGACATTCATTTATTCCTTACCATTTACGGAAAGGATTTGGCATGCCAACCTACGAGGACCGCGATGCCATGTATGCATACTATTTCTACCGGATGATTTCCAGAACTACCAATACAGTAATTGTTTACAACTCGATAACCGAAGGGATTGCCTCCTCCGAAAAAAGTCGTTTTCTGTATCAACTATTGTATGACTCAGAGTTTGAAATTGAAGAATTAAACCTGAGTTTTAACTTCAAGGGTACAAACAACGAAGCTATCCGCATTGATGCCAATGAATCTCACATTCAGAAATTAATTTCAAGATATGCAGAGAAAAACCTCAGTCCAAGTGCTATAAATACGTATCTGGAATGTAAACTGAAGTTCTACTTTAAATACATCGCTGACATCAAGGAAAAAGATGAGCTAAAGGAAGAGATTGACGCTGTTCTGTTTGGAAATCTGTTTCACTATGCCATTGAACAATTGTATCGACCGTTTGAAGGAAAAACCGTTGAAGCACATGCCCTAAAACTCCTGCGTGGCGACAAACGCCGAATCGAATCGGTTATTCTCGAATCGATTGCCGTTAAGTACTACCAAATGAAACCGGAAGAAGCTTCACGCCTGAAGTTAAGCGGACAAAGTATTTTAATCGCCTCACATATTCGCGAATATATCCATCAGCTACTCGAAAATGATATGCAATTTGCTCCATTCGATATCGAAGGCCTTGAAAAAGATTATTTCACCAGCTATCGGATTGAAACCCCAAACAAATCCTTCGATATTCGCATTGGGGGAATTATTGACCGAATGGATCGAACTTCAGAAGGATTACGAATTGTTGACTACAAAACCGGACGAAACCTAAAACTCGATTTTAAAGACTGGTCGCAACTGACTGACCGGAACTACCACGACCGACGAAAGGAAATCTTCCAGACCTTAATCTATTCCGATGTTTTATCAACTATAGAAAAAGACACTCCGATTTATCCGGCCATCTATAAACTCGACAATCTGTTTGCTGAAGAGTTCATTCCCAATATTATTTTTCAAAACGAAAAGCTTATTTTTCAACGCGTAAAAAAAGAATTTACCGAAGTCTTCGACGAGGTTTTAAACGAACTATTCAGTGTCACAAACTGCTACGATCAGACCAAAGATTCGCAAAAATGCAGCTATTGCCCGTATAATAAGATTTGCAGGAGATAACGAAATGGAATTTAGCTGGGAAAATTGTCATTGATTGTCATTGATTGTCAATGATTGTCAATGATTGTCAATGCGAATTGCAGCGGTTGAGAAAGCTATAAACAAAGCTTTTATTCATTCTTCAGTAAATCCGGGCGAAGTCGTTTGGTTCGTTCATAAGCTTGTTGCTCCTGCCATTCTTCAATTTTTCTATCGTTTCCGGAAAGCAATATTTCAGGAACTTTCCAGCCATTATAATCAGCAGGACGAGTATATACAGGCGGACTGAGCAGATTGTCCTGAAAAGAATCGGTTAGGGCAGAGGTTTCATCAGATAAAACACCAGGAACAAGTCGAACCACACTATCAACAATAACGGCTGCAGCCAATTCACCTCCGGTTAGCACATAATCGCCAATCGAAATTTCCATGGTAACCAGATGTTCCCTAATCCGTTGATCAATTCCTTTATAGTGACCGCATAAAATAATGACGTTATTCAAAAGCGAGAGCGAGTTAGCGACTTTCTGTTTTAACTGAATTCCATCAGGGCTGGTATAAATCACTTCATCGTATTCGCGTTGCGATTTCAAAAAGTTAATTGCACTTTCAACCGGTTGAATTGTCATTACCATTCCGGCACCACCACTAAAAGCATAGTCGTCGGTCTTTCGGTGTTTATCTTCCGAAAAATCGCGAATGTTGTGAATGAAAATTTCAACCAGTCCTTTTTCCTTAGCTCTTTTAATGATCGAATGGTTAAAAGGACTTTCAAGCAATTCAGGGACAACCGTTAGAATATCGATGCGCATACAGCAATTTTTTTCTGCAAAAGTAACAACCTCCCATTAATGTTGACCAAAACCAGCTCTTGTGAACGAAAAAAAAACAACACATAGCCTAATATTTCATATTTATCGTATTATTCCTATCATTTTATTCATTAAAATCTTTGAGTATTAGCTTGTAATACCTATTTTCGTAGCTCAAACATGACCTTATGATCTGTTAATTACATTGTAATTTAAATTTTTGTTATGGAACCTAAAGATCTAAAAAACTCAGAACTAGAGTTAAGTGGTACACTTGCTGAACCAGAAACTATTAACGACCAGAATGTTACTGTAGAATCTGTAGAACAGGTTGAAGTAATTGAAGTAGCTGAAACTGCCGATACGATGGCCGAAGTAGAAAAAACAGAAGAAGCTGAAAAAGAAGCTGAAAGTGTTGCCGAAGAAGTTGAAGTAGTAAGTCAGGATGTTGTAGAAACAACTATTCCTGAAGTTGTAGAAAATGCAACTGAGCCATCAGTTGAAGTTGTAACCGAAGCCAGTGAAGAAGAAATCCCTTCGATTGAAGAACTGATTGATGTTTCGGAAGAAGATCTGGAAGAACAGGAAGAAGATGAACTTCTGGATGAAAGTAGCCCAAAAGTAAAATTAGCTGACTATGCTAATTTATCCGAAGCTGAGCTTATTGCTGCATTACGTGAATTGCTTCAAAAAAGTGATTTTGAAACAATTAAAGATGAGGTTGACGCTATTAAAATCAATTTCTTCCGTAAATACAAAGCAAACATCGAAGTACAAAAAGCTGCTTTTGCTGAAGCCGGAGGTGATCTTGCTGAATTCAAAGCAGAATCAGATCCTTCAGAATTGGAAATTCGGAGTCTGTTGAAGCACTATCAGGATTTAAAGAACGAACACAATAAGAAGATTGACGAAATCAAAGAAATCAATCTCCAAAAGAAATACGATATCATTGAAGAGATTAAAGCTCTTATCAACAACAAAGAATCAATAAATAAAACATTCCATGATTTCCGCGATCTGCAAAACCGCTGGAGAGAAATAGGTCTTGTTCCTCAAGCCAAACTAAAAGATTTGTGGGACACTTATCATCATCATGTAGAAAACTTCTATGATTTTATCAAGATCAACAAGGAACTGCGCGATTTAGACCTGAAAAAGAATCTGGAATTGAAAATGGAAATCTGCGAAAAATCGGAAGAGCTTTTGGTTGAACCTTCAATCATCAAAGCATTTAATGTATTGCAGAAATACCATGAACAATGGAGAGAAGTTGGCCCGGTTCCCCGCGATAAAAAAGATGAATTGTGGGAACGCTTTAAAGCTGCAACTTCAATCATCAACAAAAAACATCAGGATTATTTTGAAGGCCGCAAATCGGAACAAAAAACAAATCTGGATGCAAAAATTGCACTTTGCGAAAAAGTTGAAGAAATCGCAATTGCTGAAATTGAAAATCACCGCGACTGGGACGAATGCTCCAAAGAACTGATTGAACTTCAAAAGGTATGGAGAACAATTGGTTTCGCTCCCAAAAAAGACAACAACAAAATTTACGAACGATTCCGTATTGCTTCTGATAAATTCTTCGATCGCAAACGTGAATTCTACAACCAGAATAAAGAAGAACAACAGAACAACCTTCAGTTAAAAACTGACTTGTGTGTTCAGGCAGAAGCATTGAAAGATAGTACCGATTGGAAAAAAACAGCCGATGAATTCATTAATATTCAACGTGTTTGGAAGGAAATTGGTCCTGTTCCACGTAAATTCTCGGATGTAATCTGGAAACGTTTCCGTGCTGCTTGTGACTATTTCTTCGAAAACAAAGCAAAACATTTTTCATCAATCGATGGAGAACAAGCTGAAAACCTAAGACTGAAAAAAGAACTGTTGGAAGAAGTAAAACAATTTGCACTTACCAATGACGACAATTCTGATTTAGATAAGCTAAAGGATTTTCAACGCCGCTTTACAGAAATTGGTCACGTTCCATTCAAGGATAAAGATGCTATTCAAAACGAGTTCCGCGAAGTAATTAACCGCCATTTTGATGCTCTCCGGGTTGATGAAAAACGTCGTAATCTAATGAAATTCAAGGATAAAGTCGCGAATAACACATCAGGTAAAGGACAAAACAAAATGCGCTTCGAGCGTGAAAAATATGTAACCAAGTTAAAACAGATGGAATCAGATCTGGCTTTGCTTGATAACAACATCGGGTTCTTTGCCAACACGAAAAATGCATCAGCCTTAATTGATGATGTTAATCAAAAAATAGCCAGTACAAAAGAAAAAATCGAATTCATGAAAGAGAAGATCCGAATAATGGATTCGATGGAAGATGAAGATTAGACACCTTCAAAAACCCGCTAGACTCTAGCGGGTTTTTTGTTGTTAACCATTTATTAAATTTTCTAACATCTTTTAGCAGTACATTTTATTGATTAACTTTGCTCGCTTTTAAAAACAATTAAATTATAACGTTTTGTCAGCAACCAGGTATATATTCGTAACAGGAGGCGTAACCTCCTCTCTGGGAAAAGGAATCCTAGCCGCGTCATTGGCTAAATTGCTTCAAGCCAGAGGTTATTCTGTAACAATTCAGAAATTAGATCCTTACATTAATATCGATCCGGGAACATTAAATCCCTATGAACACGGAGAATGCTTTGTAACCGAAGACGGTGCAGAAACCGATCTGGATCTTGGCCATTATGAGAGGTTTCTAAATGTTCCAACATCACAGGCCAACAATGTGACCACCGGACGTATATATCAATCGGTTATAAACAAAGAACGACGTGGTGATTATCTGGGGAAAACAGTTCAGATTATTCCTCACATTACAGATGAAATCAAGCGGAGAATCAAAATTCTTGGATCTAAAGGTAAATACGACATTGTGGTTACCGAAATAGGTGGAACTGTAGGCGATATTGAATCATTACCATATGTTGAAGCCGTTCGCCAGTTAAAATGGGAACTGGGATCAAATGCCTTGGTTATTCATTTAACATTGGTTCCATATCTGGCTGCATCCGGAGAATTAAAAACCAAACCGACGCAACACTCAGTTAAAGCTTTACTCGAAAACGGGGTTCAACCCGACGTTCTGGTTTTAAGAACCGAACATGAACTGGGAGCTGATTTGCGCCGTAAAGTAGCCCTTTTCTGTAATGTTGAACGCGATGCGGTAGTTCAATCGATTGATGCGTCGACAATATATGAGGTGCCTAATAATATGCGCAAAGAACGTTTGGATGAAATTGTCCTGCGTAAAATGGGTCTCTCACTAAAAGACGAACCCAAGCTTGATGATTGGAATAATTTCTTGACCAAACTAAAAAATCCGGAGTCGACCATTGAAGTTGGCTTAGTTGGAAAATACGTTGAACTTCCCGATGCATACAAATCAATCGTAGAAGCATTGATACATGCAGGTGCGGTAAATCAATGCAAAGTAAAGCTGCGTTGGATTCATTCCGAAAAAATTAATGAAGAAAATGTAGCTCAAAAGCTTGAAGGACTAAAAGGCGTTATCGTTGCACCAGGATTCGGACATCGCGGAATTGAAGGAAAGATTATTGCAACTAAACATGTCCGGGAAAACAATATTCCTTTCTTTGGAATTTGTCTGGGAATGCAAATCGCAGTTATCGAATTTGCCCGAAATGTATTGGGTATGGACATGGCCGATTCAACCGAAATGAATGAAAAAACAGAATGGCCTGTTATTGATTTGATGGAAGAACAGAAGGGCATCACCGAAAAAGGTGGAACCATGCGGCTTGGAGCCTATAAATGCCTGATTGCAGATAAAAATACCAACATTTATCGGGCCTATAACAAACAAGAAATCAAAGAAAGACACCGCCATCGTTACGAATTTAACGACAAGTTCCTTGCGCAAATTGAAGCTGCAGGAATGAAAGCTGTTGGATTGAATCCTGACACCAATCTGGTTGAAGTGATTGAGATTCCATCACACAAATGGTTTGTCGGTGTTCAATTCCACCCCGAATACAGTAGTACAGTTTTAAAACCACATCCGTTGTTTGTTGCTTTTGTTAAAGCAGCGCTCGGCAAATAATTTATATATATATGGATAGAAATACGATTATTGGTGTAGCACTTATTTTCACGATTTTTATTGGATTCAGCTATTTCAACAAGCCTAGTGAGCAACAGATTGCAGCCGCAAAACACAAACGCGATTCAATTGAACTTGTTAGGATTAACAATGAAAAAGAAATTGCTGTTGCCAAAAAGCTGGAAGAAGCTCAGGTAAATAAGGCTTCGACTTCGGGAGACAGCGTATCAACATCAAGCAACGATTTGCTGAAAGATAAATTTGGAGTCTTTGCCGCAGCGTCTGTTGGAAAAGAAAAATTCTACACCATTGAAAATAACCTAATTAAGGTGACTTTTTCAAATAAGGGAGGACGTATCTATTCCGTAGAACTTAAAAATTACAAAACATTCGAGAAAAAGCCGCTTATTCTTTTTGAAGGAACCAGCAGCAAATTTGGCATGAACTTCTTTGCTCAGAATCGCAGCATTGAAACCCAGTCATTTTATTTTATTCCTTCTGATTCTACCGAAACTCAGGTATTAACTGGTCCGGAAGTGAAGAAAGGCAAAGAAGGAAATGAAAATTTCAATACTGAAAACAAAGGCAATTCCAAAAGCCTTTCGATGAGATTAATGGCCGGAGACGGAAAGTATCTTGAATACAAATACACGCTTAGCCACAATTCATATCTGGTTGGATTCGAAGTTGCAACCAAAGGATTAAATAGCATCATTACTACCAATTCGAACTACCTTAATTTTAACTGGAACATTTTAGTTCCTCGTCAGGAAAGACAGTCTCGCCTTGGAGAAAACAGTTATTCGACCATTTACTACAAGTATCAGGACGACGATGTAGATAAAATATCTACAGGAAAATCCGGATCTGAAAGCCTACGTACAAAGACCAAATGGATCAGTTTCAAACAATTGTTCTTTGCTTCAACTTTGATTGCAGATGAATCATTTCCAACTGCTGACATCAAAACTGAATTAACAAAAGACGATCCCCGTTACGTTGGAAAATTCAATGCCGATATTGCTCTTCCTTATGAAGGCAAAGAATCGGAAAGTGTCAAAATGAAATTCTATTTTGGCCCAAGTCACTACAACACACTGAAACAGTATGGCTTTTCTATGGAAAGTCAGATCAACCTTGGATACGTAGTTGTTCGTCAGGTTAATAAATGGATCATTATTCCAACATTTAACTTCCTGAGAAATTATATTTCCAATTTTGGGATCATCATTCTGATATTAACAATTCTTATTAAGTTACTGATTTTCCCATTTACCTTTAAGTCATATCAATCACAGGCTAAAATGAAAGCTTTGAAACCCGAAATTGATGAGATAAACCAGAAGTTTGGCAAAGAAAAACCCATGGAGAAACAACAGGCAACCATGGCTCTTTATAAAAAAGCCGGAGTAAATCCAATGGGTGGATGTTTACCTATGTTGTTTCAATTTCCGGTCTTGATTGCCATGTTCTTCTTCTTCCCAACATCGATTGAATTACGCCAACAAAGCTTTCTGTGGGCATCCGATTTATCGACCTATGACTCAATTATGACATTGCCGTTTACAATTCCTTTTGGGTTTGGTAACCATGTAAGTTTGTTCTGTTTATTAATGACCATTACCACCATTATCACAACATACATGAACTCTCAGACTCAAAATACAGATGCAATGCCAGGAATGAAAACCATGATGTATATTATGCCAGTCATGTTCCTTTTCATCCTAAACGGTTATGCTTCCGGCTTGAGTTATTATTATTTCCTTGCCAATGTAATCACTATCGGTCAAATCTATGTTTTCAGATTTTTGATTGATGAAGAAAAGATCAGGGCTCAAATCATGATTAATAAGAAAAAGCCAATCGTTAAATCGAAATTCCAGCAAAAACTGGAGGATATGGCCAAACAACAAGGAGCCAAACCCCGGAGATAATTTACAAACATAAATCAATAAAAATGCTGCCCTTAAAAGCAGCATTTTTTGTATCTTGTTGTTTGTAAATAACGAAATCTACCCTCAAATTCAACCCGATGAAAAAACTAAGTGCTATTCTACTCGCCGCAATTGTACTCAGTGCTTGCGGTTCTCAGAAAAAAAGAAACTGTCATGAAA
>Ga0302286_10000461_pt1 | contig 33420 bp, 27 predicted proteins | sample III_Fen_E2_3_FD_198765 | JGI IMG/M metagenome (GOLD analysis project Ga0302286, IMG submission 198765) | Peat permafrost microbial communities from Stordalen Mire near Abisko, Sweden - III_Fen_E2_3 | ecosystem: Environmental > Terrestrial > Soil > Wetlands > Permafrost | place: Sweden: Abisko...
ATGCATTAGAATTACTCACCAAACATGACATTAAGCCTTCGCTTCAACGGCTGGCGGTGATGGAGTATATGCTCACACATTCTACCCATCCTACAGTTGACGAAGTTTACAACGCACTGGCTCCATCAATTCCCACGCTTTCAAAAACAACCATATACAATACACTCAATCTTTTTGAAGAATGCGGTGTGGTTACTTATTTGGGCATTGACAAAAAAAATGCACGTTTTGATGGGAATACAGCACAACATTCTCATTTTCGGTGCAACGAATGTGGTGCAATATTTGACATTATGACACAAGAGCTCGGAGCTATGGTATTGGACGAACACCCCGAATTAGTTGTAAGTGAGACTCATACATACTACAAAGGGTACTGCAAAACATGTACAAAAAAGCTGCAACCAGCTTAAAATAAATAAATCACTTTATAAATTAATCAACACAAAAAACTCATTATGAAAAAGAAATTCATTTGTACCGTTTGCGGTTACGTTCACGAAGGAACTGAAGCTCCAGAAAAATGTCCGGTTTGTAATGCTCCTGCATCAAAATTTAAAGAAGTAATTGAAGATGGTGGCCTCACATGGGCAGACGAACACCGCATTGGCGTTGCAAAGGGAGTTGACGCTGAAGTCTTAGAAGGATTGAAAGCTCACTTTTTGGGTGAAAGCGCAGAAGTAGGCATGTACCTTGCAATGTCTCGTCAGGCAGACCGCGAAGGCTATCCTGAAGTAGCAGAATCCTACAAACGTATTGCTTGGGAAGAAGCCGAACACGCTTCAAAATTTGCAGAATTGCTGGGCGAAATAGTATGGGATACCAAAACTAACCTCAAAGCCCGTATGGAAGCCGAAAGCGGTGCATGTGCCGACAAAAAACGTATTGCAACCCGTGCGAAAGAATTGGGTTACGATGCAATTCACGATACCGTACACGAAATGTGTAAAGATGAAGCTCGTCACGGACAAGCTTTTCAAGGATTGTACAATAGGTTTTTCAGTAAATAAGGTTTGAATTGATGTGCTAGATAGCAAAGGCGTCTCAGAGCGAGACGCCTTTCTTATTTTAAAACTGAAGCAAATCAGGTCATACTGTAGAAGAAACGCAGCAAATACTGGTAAGCACGCGATGGAATCCAGGTTTTTGACATCGCAAAACCCACTTGTACAATGTTGCCAACTTTATAGCGGAATTTCGGATGTTTGCTATTAATGATGCGAAACAGCACTTTTGCTAATTGTTCAGGCTTGAATCCGTTTTGTTCTTCTTTTTCAATATTTGCCAATGTTTTGGCAAATTGTGCCCCATACTCAGGGCTGTCTTGCGTACCTTTCGACAATACGCGACTGGCTGTAAATCCTGTAGCAAAGTCACCGGGTTCAATCAGGCAAATTTTTATATTAAAAGGATTTACTTCGAGACTCAAAGCTTCGCTATATCCTTCGACGGCAAACTTTGAGGCTGAATAAAATGCCTGAAAAGGCAAACCCATGACACCACCCAAAGAACTTACATTGACAATGGTACCTCCACCCGCTGCACGCATGTGAGGCAATACGGCCGTGCAAAGATGCACAGTACCCATAAAGTTGGTTTGCATTTGCAAACGAATCTCTTCCAGAGTTGCCAGTTCGGCTGCTCCACCGATGCCCATTCCGGCATTATTTACCACCACATCAATACGGCCTTGTTCGGCAATCACCTGCTCTACAGCCGCTTTCACCGAATCGGGTTGAGAAACATCCATTTGCAGGAGTTTCACTTTGCCTGTATTTTCCATTTTGCGACGACCAGTGCCGTACACAATAAGACCACGGTCAGACAGATACTCGGCACAAGCTTTGCCAAGACCTGAAGTAGCACCGGTAATTAAGACAACTTTGTCCATAAATAAAAGTAATTATATTAGTTAGATAAATATACCATTTAATAAGTGACTTTGAAAATTGATTTTCCGTGAAAAAACTTTTGCATTACTGCTTAATCAATTTATATTGTTCCTTTGATTGCGAATCGGAGATAGTTAACAGATAAAATCCGGTTGGCATTGCCTGCAAATCGAAACTTATCGGAATATTTTGAATACGCCATTCGGCTAATTTTTGTCCTGTTTGCGAGAACAACATTGCCAAAGCCGGCGATTTTACAGTTTCAGTCCGATCGATATGTAATATCCCGTTGGCAAAATAGACAATACCCTTCGACAACTTGTCAGATACAGATAAGGTAGCCACCGTGTTATTGTGATAGGCTGCATAAATATCGGGAATGCCATAGCCCAAGGAATTATTTGGCGACGAATATTGAGTGGAATATTGTTTTATCAGGTTAATTATCTGCATATTGGTAAACGAAGGGAGCGATTGCCACAAACACGCTACAAGACCGGCCATTATTGGGGAAGAAAATGAAGTTCCATTCCCAGTGGTAATTGCATTTGAAGTATTGGCAATAACGCTTGACACACCTACCGCGCACACATCGGGCTTTATTCGTCCATCGGCAGTGGGTCCGTATCCGCTAAAATAGGCATGAGCGGATGTATAATCGACAGCACCCACAGTCAGGATAGAATCGGCATCGGCAGGTGTTGAGATGTAGTGCCAAGAGTTAGAACCTTCATTGCCTGCTGAACTCACCACAATCATTCCCTTGCGCGCACACATGGTTGCAGCAATTGAAGCACGCGATGTGCGACCATTCAAATTGCTATTTTTGAAGTTCATCTTTGCATTGTCAAATTCGGTATATCCCAAAGACGAATTAATGACATCAACGCCCACACTGTCGGCAAATTCGGCACCGGCAACCCAGTTATCGGTTTCCACCACATACTCTGAGGGAGAATATTCTGTATGAATAAGCCAGTATGAAGCATCGGGAGCTGTGCCACGCATCTGATCAGGCCAATTGGCTGCCATAGTGGAGAGTACGCTTGTGCCATGCGATTCGGTATTGCTATAAAAAGGAGTGGCGGGATCAGCAAAATCGTGAGTACCCAGCAAACGATTCTGTATATGCAAGCTATCGAATACCGTAAGCACATCGGTTTTATAAAAACCGGCATCAAGCACTCCAATTATCATTCCGGCACCTCTGAATCCTGCATTATGAAGCAGACGACCATTATGCATATCAATCTGACGATAGGCATTTCCGTACACATCATTAATCATAGAAGGCATTTCCGACACTCTTTGAACTGCCACACCCGACGAGGCTACTGGAGTCTGGGTTACCTGAAAGTGCAATACAAAAGGCAAGGTTCGCAAACCCGATAAAAACGAAGTGGTATCGGTCAACAAGACCGTCACGCCATTGAGCCATTTGCTTTCATGCTTTACTGTGCCCCCTAACAGCAACACCTGCTGGATATAGTTGGCACTCACCGGAAGGTCGGTAGAGTCTATGGCAATATGTTGTTTGGAACGCCGATCGATGGCGCGTGACGACAAGTAAGCAGTGGGATTGGATAAAGTGCCGGTAGTACCGTTTTTATTGGCAAACTGTACCCAACATGCAAATTGCCCATGCGCAGGCATCAGCATCAACACAAGGGCGAAGGCTACTAAAAAACGTTTTGCTAAATTCATTTGCAGCATATTATAGTGCAAAGATAATGCAAGCATCGCAAAAATTTATCGATTTATTAAAAAATCGATTTAGGAACCGCAAATTACCATTTAATGGAAAAAGATTCTTGTAAATGGACGTTATCCAATAACACAATCAGTGAGAAAAAAAGGTTGCCCGTTTCCGAACAACCTCTCTCCTCCCCTATTTGTTAATAAACAGGCCGTTTAATCAATTTCATTGATTTTATACAGACCCACGTTGTCTAATTGGAAGTTTTCGATAAACGAAAGATGTTTGTTAATTTCTGCTTCGGCATAGTTGGTATAAACTTCAGCGGAACGGGCAAACATGCTGTCGCGTGTAGCATCAATAATCAGTAGATTGCACATCACCAAATGGCCTGCAATTTCTACCAAACGACGCGCCATAAAATCATGATACTCAGGGTTACGCGCTTCTGCTACTTTCTCTGCTACTTTTGCATAACTGTCGGTGAGTGCAATCAAGCGATTGCGCATACCTTCGTAAGCCGAATTGATAGGTTGCGCATTGTATTGCTGCAACTTACCCAAATAAGCACCGTTAGTTACAAAACGGATAGCAGCCACTACCTGCAACTGTGAAGTTCCTTCGTAAATGGTCAAAATGCGGGCATCGCGATAAATACGCTCGCAAGCATAATCCTTCATAAAGCCTGAACCGCCATGCACCTGAATGGAATCGTATGCATTTTGATTGGCGTATTCGCTGGCAAACATCTTCACAAGCGGAGTCATCATATCGGCAAACTTCTGATACTCTTTTCCATCAGTACGTTCTTCTTTGCTCAATGAACGTTCTTCAGCAATCAGGTTATAGGCTTTATAGACATCCACAAAACGGGTTGTTTCGTACAATAATGCGCGTGAGGCATCTACCTTGGCTTTCATCACTGCCAACATTTCGAATACCGCCGGAAATTCAATAATGGCTTTGCCAAACTGCTTGCGGTCTTTGGCATACGCGAGGGCTTCGTCGTAAGCAGCCTGAGCCACACCCACCGACTGTGCACCTACACCCAGACGTGCGCCGTTCATCAGCGACATCACGTACTTGATTAAACCCATTTTCAAATCGCCTACCAATTTGGCAGGAGTGTTTGTAAAGACAAGTTCGCAGGTAGGTGAGCCTTTGATACCTAATTTGTTTTCGATACGACGCACCTTCATGGTACTGTCGAATTTGTTATCGGACACAAAATAGGATAAGCCGCGACCATCGGTGGTGCCGGCTTCGGAGCGAGCCAACACTAATTTAATATTGGCATCGCCATTGGTAATAAAACGTTTTACCCCGTTCAGATACCATATTTTTTTCTTCTCATCATACGTTGCTTTGAGCATCACGGCTTGCAAGTCGGAACCGGCATCGGGTTCGGTCAAGTCCATGGAGCAGGTATCACCCTGATTGATGCGGGGCAAGAATTCTTGCTTAATCTCTTTTGTGGCAAACTCATGAATGGTTTCGGCGCAATCCTGCAAGCCCCAGATATTGGCAAAGCCGGCATCGGCACGCGAAACCACTTCGCCGGTCATCACGTAAGGCACCATGGGGAAGTTCAATCCTCCAAATTCGCGGGGCAACGAAATACCGTATACACCGGCTTTGGCCAATGCTTCATGATTTTCTTGCGTACCACGAGCATACACCACACGGTTGTCAACAACCTGCGGGCCATCGTGATCCACACTTTCGGCATTGGGAGCAATTACATCGGCACAAATTTCGCCGACAATTTCCATCACATGATCATAACTGTCGATGGCATCCTCAAAATCCTGAGGAGCATAATCGAATTGGTCTTTTTCACGATAGTTTTGCTCTTTGAGCGCCACAATCTTTTCCATCAAAGGGTGAGTAAGATGGAATTTTAGTTCGGGTTTATCTAAATAGTAATTTGCCATAATTTGAATGTTAGCAGTGAGATGGTGAAGTGGTGAGGTGGTGAGATATAACTCACTATTTCGCCTTTTCACTATTTCACCATCTGTTTACTTGGAATTCTGTTTATAATACTTGATCATTTTCGGCACTACATCTTCCACGTTTGCCGTGATGACGTAGTCGGCAATTGCATTGATGGGTGCATTTTCATCATTATTAATGGAAATAATAATGGCACTTTCCTGCATACCGGCAATGTGCTGAATTTGGCCGGAGATGCCGCAAGCAATATAGAGTTTAGGGCGTACTGTTACACCTGTTTGACCTATTTGCTGGTCGTGATCGGCAAAACCCGAATCGACCGCGGCACGCGATGCGCCTACTTCGCCACCCAAAACCGTGGCCAACTCTTCGAGCAGCTTAAAATTATCTCTTGAGCCGAGGCCATAACCACCAGAGACAATAATCGGAGCGTTTTTGAGGTTGCTTTTCGATTTTTCAATATGACGTTCAATAACAGAAACCACAAAATCGGTGTCGCTCACATATTTTGCCACATCCAATTGTTTGGTTTTCCCTTTGTATTGAGGATCGAAAACCTCCTTCTTCATCACCCCTTCGCGCACGGTTGCCATTTGCGGACGACAATCGGGGTTGATAATGGTAGCCACAATGTTACCGCCAAAAGCCGGACGAATCTGATAAAGAAGGTCTTTGTATGTTTTCCCCTCTTTTTTGTCCTCGTGATCACCGATTTCGAGCGATGTACAGTCGGCTGTAAGACCGCTAAACAAGGCCGATGAAACACGCGGCCCCAAGTCACGACCAATACTGGTTGCACCCATCAGGGCAATTTGCGGTTTTTCTTCCTTAAATAAATTGACCAGAACCGATGTGTGCGGCATGGAAGTGTAAGGAGACAAACGGGCATCGTCGGCAAGATAGAGCGTGTCGACACTGTAAGAAAATACCTGTTCGCCAACGCCGTCTAACTTATGACCTGCCGCCACAGCTTCGAGTTTGCATTTCAGCCTGTTGGCCAAAGAGCGTGCTTTGGTGAGGAGTTCGAGACTCACATCGGCCACTATGCCTTCTTCAATTTCAAGATAAACTATTATATTGTTCATGTTCTTTTGTTTTGTAATGTATTTGAGGTAGTTATTTCACTAACTCCTGTTTGATTTATCCAATGGTATGGTTGGCAATGAGTTCTTTCATCAATTCATCAATTTCGCTGTTGGAACCTACCAAACGCTTGCTTTCTTTTGCTTGAAATACCACGTTTTCGATAGCTTTCACCTTGGTGGGCGAACCTTTCAGACCCAACCAGTTCATATCGGTTTTGATGTCATTGACACTCCATTCTGTAATATTGAGATAAGGGCGAGCATCGAACATGAACATATAGTCATCGTGTTGCTCTTGTTTTTCGGTTATTGTTTTGGCATGATGGTATTTCATCACCAATTTTGCGTGGCGCGGACGGCAAGAGGGAGCGGAGCTATTGACCGTGACAAGCATGGGCAATTTACCTTCCACCACTTCCACACCTCTTTCGAGTCGGCGTTTTACGGTAATTTTTCCATCTTTCACGTCCAGAATTTCTTCGGCGTATGTAATTTGTGGCAAACCGAGTTTTTCAGCCACTTGCGGACCCACCTGAGCGGTATCACCATCAATGGCCTGACGACCGCAGATAATAACATCTACTTTAGGGAGATTTTTGATAGCACACGAGAGTGCATAGGAGGTTGCAAGAGTGTCGGAACCGGCAAATGCACGGTCGGTAAGCAGGTATCCGACGTCGGCTCCGCGATAAAGACTTTCACGAATGATTTCGGCAGCACGCCCGGGACCCATTGTTACAATGGTAACTATGGAACCAGGGAAACGGTCTTTCAGTCGCAAAGCCTGCTCGAGAGCATTCAGGTCTTCGGGGTTGTAAATGGCAGCCAATGCTGCACGGTTTACCGTCCCGTCGGCTTTCATGGCATCCTTTCCCACGTTACGTGTGTCGGGAACTTGTTTTGCTAATACTACAATGTTTAGACTCATGAGGTTCTTGGTTTTGATGTATATATTGAATTTTATCTAAATCAAAGAATTTGCGGCGTCCGCTACAAAACCCATTCACAAAAGCATTCAAGGTTTTGAGAAAAAAAAGTGCTCCTTTTGTTTTCGGCTTGCAAAAATAGCAAAACCCTTGCGAACTTGAAAGTTTCGGCAGCGTTTTCTTGTTAATTCGAGAGGAAACCCTCAATTTTAATAAGAAATTAATTATTTTCGGGCATATTATACAGTTAATTTTACGTTTATCTGATGTTGAACTATTGTCTTTTTCGCTTGCCATTTCCATTTTTCACCCTGCTAAGAAAATTGTATCTTTGCATCCACAAAAAACAGATTGACATTTTGAAGAATAAAATATTCAGAGAAGACAAAAGCATCAATCTGTCAATCAATTGTAAATGCTAAACAGCAACTATATTTATGGCAGAATTAAAAGAACTTACTTCGCGCAGTGTGGACTACTCACAATGGTATCAGGATTTGGTAATTAAAGCCGATTTGGCCGAAAACTCGGCAGTACGTGGCTGCATGGTAATAAAACCTTATGGCTATGCTATTTGGGAAAAAATACAGGCCGAACTCGACCGCATGTTCAAGGAAACCGGTCACCAAAATGCCTATTTCCCTCTTTTTATTCCAAAATCATTTCTCAGCAAAGAAGCCGACCACGTAGAAGGCTTTGCCAAAGAGTGTGCCGTGGTTACTCACTACCGCCTCAAAGCAAGCCCCGACGGTAAGGGTGTGATAGTGGATCCTGCAGCCAAACTCGAAGAAGAGCTTATTGTGCGACCTACCTCCGAAACCATTATCTGGAGCACCTATAAAAACTGGATTCAATCGTATCGCGACCTGCCTCTTTTGATAAATCAATGGGCAAACGTGGTTCGCTGGGAAATGCGTACCCGCCTTTTCCTGCGTACGGCAGAATTTTTGTGGCAAGAAGGACACACCGCACACGCAACCGAAAAAGAGGCGTTGGCAGAAACCCGTCAGATGCTGGATGTATATGCCTCCTTTGCCGAGAATTTTATGGCAATGCCTGTCATTAAAGGTCTCAAGTCGGCCAATGAGCGTTTTGCCGGGGCTATCGAAACTTTTTGTATCGAAGCCCTGATGCAGGATGGAAAGGCGCTGCAAGCAGGTACCTCTCATTTCTTGGGTCAAAATTTTGCCAAAGCATTCGATGTCACTTTTTCTACCAAAGAAGGAACCCGCGAATATGTATGGGCAACCTCATGGGGCGTTTCAACCCGCTTAATTGGTGGTCTCATCATGTGTCACTCCGACGACAACGGCCTTGTGCTGCCTCCGAAACTGGCTCCTTATCAGGTGGTGATTGTCCCAATTTATCGCAACGAAGAACAGTTGACCCAAATTGACGCTAAGGTAGCCGAACTGGTAGCCAAACTGAAAGCTTTGGGTGTAAGTGTGAAATATGACAACAATGACAACAAAAAACCGGGATGGAAATTTGCGGAATACGAATTAAAAGGCGTTCCTGTGCGTTTGGGTATCGGTGCCCGCGACCTCGAAAACGGCACTGTGGAAGTTGCCCGCCGCGACACTTTGACCAAAGAGACATTGCCAATCGACAATATTGAACAATATATTAAAGATTTGCTTGATGAGATTCAGGCTAATATTTACAGCAAAGCAGCCAATTACCGCGCTTCGGTTACACGCGAAGTGAACAGCTATGATGAGTTCAAGGTGGAAATAGAAAAAGGAGGCTTTTTGATGGCTCACTGGGACGGCACTACCGAGACCGAAGAGCGCATCAAAGCCGACACGAAAGCCACCATCCGCTGTATCCCGATTGAAGGCGACAAAACGCCCGGTAAATGCATGGTGACGGGGAAACATTCCTCTCAACGAGTAATATTTGCCAGATCGTACTAAAAAGAATAAGAATTTGCAAGTAAATTTATTGATTCGGGAACGAAATCAGACCCCTAATTTCGTTCCCGACAAGTAAAAAAGAGAACAAATTGCTCCAGGCAGAAAATAATCAAACATTTATAAATCAGGCTTAAATCACTGATAATAAGTATACAACAAAAAAGTTTGAATTTTATTTTGGCGGTTTCGCAATTTTACTTACCTTTGCATCCGCAAAACAACGATGGTACCATAGCTCAGTTGGTAGAGCAAAGGACTGAAAATCCTTGTGTCCCCGGTTCGATTCCTGGTGGTACCACAAAAAAGCGCAAAAGTCACTTAGACGTTTGCGCTTTTTGATTAAATGAGCATTTGAAATTCTTAGAGAATAATTGTACTTTTGTCTTGCATTTTTTCGGTCCTGTAGTTCAATGGATAGAACAAGTGTTTCCTAAACACTAGATCCGGGTTCGATTCCCGGCGAGACTACCACTCAAAACGCTATTATCCTTATTGTTAGGATGATAGCGTTTTATTTTATTTTTCAATGTGCAATTATTTTTAGCCCAAACGACCATAGATAAGCACAAAAATAAGTGGCAACTGTCCCCTATTTTATTATTAATGAGTTTGAATAATTTATGCCCATTTAAACATGTGCTAAAGTTTGTTCGGAAATCTGAAAAGGCTTTTTGTTGATTAGTAAAAAACAATCCAATAATTATTGTTTCACCACTAACTTTGAAGAAGTAATATTATTACCTGTTTGTACTTTTATCGAATATATCCCTGATTTTAAAGCGCTTACATCCATTTCATTTAAAAAAGTGGTTTTACCCAGTACTTTCCGACCCACCATATCAAATATTTCAATCTGTTTTTGTTGATTAGACTGATTGGTGAAATTTATAATCCCATTAGTTACAGGATTCGGATAAAACTGCATTGGGTCTACTTTTACAGTACTAACTGCTGCAGCAACATCGCTTTTCAACTGCCATTTTGTTTTTACGCGAAATCCATCTACTGTAATGCGCTGAGTGGGTTCAAACTGACAAAGAGCAACACAGGTAGGAACAATGTCTGTTGTTGCATCTAATGAAGCCATCGGACCTAAACTTGGAGTTGCAGATTCAGAGGTTAAATCATCACCTTCTGCAAAGATGTATAAACTTACACTATCATTTAACACACCATCTACAATTTTATATTTGGCAACGAAAAGATAGGTTTGACTAAAGTTTAATAAGGTTTTTAAGCTGTCCTGTTGAGTCGATTGATTAAATGAAAATCCAACCAACATCTGCCCGTTTTTAGGTTTGATAAATGTTCTGCCACGGAATGATGTGCTTGCATTTGGATCATAAAAATGGAAGAAATAACCTCCTGCACCGGTATTGGCAATGGCATTAACTAAAAACGATGCGTAAACCGAACCATTTATTATTGCTCCGAATGATTTGTTTACATCTTGTCCAGTGTTATTAATTCCGACTGCAAGTCCAATGTTAGAACCAACATAACCTGAAAAAGTAAGACCCTGAGATGTCACTAAAAAGGGGTTTGATGCTGCAGAACTATGGGCAGAATTTACACCTGCTGTGTAATTATAAGCGTCTACCAACCAGGTGACTTGTCCAAATGAAGGAACAGTTACAAATAACAGAAGAACGAAATAAAGTTTTTTCAAGACAATGAATTTTTAAGTATTTGCATTTGAATAACTTACAAAATACTTGTTTTTTCCAAATGAGTGCTTTGTGGTTTTATAGATTCTGTGACTTTGTTTGTTGTCATAATATACATCTCTTTCCTTTTGCAGAGGTCATACAATTTATTTATAAAGTGTCATAAAATCATTTACCGCTTTGCGTATGACTATTGCATCGTTTATGTTTAACCCTGCCGGTAAATAAGAATTTATAACCGGATTCTTATTAAACAATGAAAAATAAAAAGTACACGCTATTAAGAATGTCCCTGTCAAAGCAGGATGTTTATCATCAGTATAATATAAATTAAGTTGCGGATAATTATTGACAACATACTCCCATACCAATCCAACCGGAACAACCGGAGCTTTAATTTGTTGACCCACATACAAATAGGCTGAAGACAGTGAATTTATATCAGTGGGTGTTGCTTTTTCGGGCCAGGTCATATAAAGCACGGTTGAAGCACTTTCTTTTTTAATTTTCGCATCCAATAAAGTGGCATATTGTAAAAACAAATCCCGGTTAGTCATAGGTCGGGTGCTTTGTTCCTGTAATACTACCTTATCCCATTTATCGCTTCTTATTTTCCGGATAGTCAGCGAATCGTTATAATGATCCTGCAAAGTATATGAACTAACTGCAATCTTTTGAATAGTATAAGTTGTCGGGTCGGAAGACTTGTCGGCTTCAAGCATTTGCTGAAGATGATAATCCACTCCACTGTTATAAAAAGTAAAACTATTCCCAACAAAAAGAAGTTTATATGTTTTTGAGCTAGTTGGTGAAACCACTGGATCACTACATGCCCCAACCCCTATTACCAACAAATAAACTATAATAAATTTAAAAAACTTCATGCTTATCCAATTAATTTTTTGGCTTTTATCATATCAATCTCATTTTCCGACTTTGCCACCACCACAGTGGCAATAGCATTACCAATAATATTGGTCATAGCTCTTCCTTCACTCATAAACCAGTCAATTCCCAGAATCAGTGCGATAGCTGCCACTGGAATGCCTCCTGATATTGGCAGAACTGCAGCAAGTGTAATAAATCCACTTCCGGTAACACCGGCTGCACCTTTTGATGTTAGCAATAAAACAAGTAGCAAGGCAATTTGATGCGAAATATCCATGGGGGTGTTGGTGGCTTGTGCCAAAAAAACCGCAGCCATAGTTAAATAAATAGAAGTCCCATCCAGATTAAATGAATAACCTGTGGGAACGACTAGTCCGACTACCGGTTCCGAACAACCCAACGTCTCCAGTTTTTTCATTAAAGAAGGCAATGCCGCTTCAGAGGAGGAGGTTCCAAGAACTATCAGTAACTCTTCTTTGATAAATTTCAGTAACTTGAACAGATTGAACCCTGTATATTTTAAAATACCGCCTAAAACAAAGATAATAAACAGCAAACAGGTAATATAAAACGAAATCATTAATTGCCCCAACGAAGCAAGCGATGTCAGTCCATACTTACCAATAGAAAAGCTCATTGCACCTAATGCTCCAAGGGGTGCCACCCTCATAATTATCTTTATCACAGCAAAAAGTCCGGCTTCAACCGATTTAATCCCCTTATATACAGGTATTGCTTGATCGCCGATTTTAGATAATGCAAGACCAAACAAAACTGAGAATAACAAAATCTGAAGCAAATCGCCATTCGACAGGGCATTAAATATATTATTAGGAATAATGTGCAGCAAAAAATCCTGTACATTATAATTTTTGCTTTGTGTTAGAAAATTTTCGACCGATTTGGTATCCAATGTTGACGGATCAACATTCATACCCACACCCGGTTTTAATATATTGACAATAAACAAGCCAATGATTAAAGCCAGAGTTGAAACTACTTCAAAATAGACTAGCGCTTTTATTCCTACCCGTCCTACTTTCTTTGCATTATGCATTCCCGCAATACCGGACACAATAGTGCAAAAAATTACCGGCCCAATCATCATTTTTATCAGCTTAATAAATCCTTCACCAAAGGGTTTAAGCTGAACAGCAAACGAAGGATAAAAATATCCAAGTAAAACACCGATTAAAATAGCGATAATAACCTGAAAAAATAAGCCTTTGAAAATTTTAATCATACTCTGCGAATATTAAATGGACAGAATTACATTAATAGAACCGAATAAGGATTGAAAGAAATCAGAATACTACCTGAAAAATCAATGAACCTGCCAGCATTTTAGTATTGTTGGCATATTTCATAGATGATACAGACGCCTGTACTTTAAGATTATTGGCTTTAAAGTATTTTGAAAATCCAATAGTTGTTGCTGTTGTTTTCTTTATTATAGAATTTGTATTGTTAGCAAATTCCGGTGTCAATGCATCATAACGAACATCAAGTGCATAACCATCTTTGGTTGCATAACCTATCTGTGCATTATAGGCAGAGCCTAAAGCGAGGAATTCACTTATCTGAGTCGGCAACAAAGGGCTGCTTAAAGAAGCAGCTGTATAACTTCCATCTAGATTTTTTGCTGTGGACTTTACAAATTCACCAAGCAATGAAATACCCTGGAATTTAATCAGAATATCGGCATACAATTTTCTATAATCAGGCAATTTGATGGCTCCGCTTTTATTATAAAACTGGAAATCTCCATGTCCTTCACCTACCGAATTGCTTACCCCTTTGTTATAACTGGCTGCACCACCTAACACAAGCTTTAAGTTTCGTTCGTGCATTAAATCAGGGATGAGATTATCATTCCCTTTTGAGAAATAACCAAGAGGATATAAATCAATTCGACCCGCATATTTCAAACCCCCTAAATCAGTATCGCGGGAATCGGCACCAAACGAATTTCTACCATCACCGGATGTTAAGGAAATCTGAGGAATTATTCCGATTTTCCCAATGGTGAATTTTTGGGTTGCAAAAACTCCAAATTCACGACCGGTCTGACAAAATGATGTGCTTAATAAACTTCTGTCGGCAAACTGCAATTTATCTTCCATAACCAACATTTCACGGTTATTAGAAACAGCTTGCATTTGACCAGCAGTTATAGTCATGTTTTTTAACGGTTTATAAGCTATCCATGCATCCAAAAGCGGGAAACCAAGACTAAAATCAGTCTGAAGAAAGAAACTTACCTTTTCATTACGAGCAGATCCGGAAAAATTAAAATAACTCCGGTTGACATTGTAATATGAGTCGGCAGTTTTTTGACCGCTAAGCCTTTGAAAACTCACTTCTGGTTGAATCATCCCGCTTATCTTAAACTGGTAGGCACCTTCGTTAAGTCCAAAGTTAATTCCATTTCCCAATTCGTACGATACTTTATTTTGTGCATGCAAATCAAGATAAAATGATTGCAGTAAAGCAATAATCGAGATACAAAATATTAATTTTTTCATAAATTTTATTGTTGTTGGTGTGAGTTATAAATTTGAGTTTCCCGAATACCTGTACACAGGCAGCTCTTTATTCAGGTCTGTTTTAAGCACTGAAAATGAAGTAAAACTATTGGGTGCTTCCGGTTCAAGAACCTCAACAGCCAGATTTGACTTTCGCTGATTCAGTGATACAACAAAAGTTCCTGCCGGAAAACTCCGCATAACGGTTTGTGTTTTGGCGGTTACTTCCTGTCGATACACTCCTTCATCTTCAGAGTCCTTTTGGTATTCGGTAATAATGTAATTTTCAACTTCAAGCTCGGTTGATTTTTTTAATTCGGTTACATGCAGTCCCAAAATCTTCAGTTTTTCAATTAAAATCACCTGATCCGGCAGCAAAATATATGCTGAAGGCCTTTTACGGGTTATAACGGCTTTTGATTTCCAAGCATCACCAAGATTTACATCAATTTCAATTTCTTTGTTGGTATCCAAATCAATCATTTTCAGTTTTTCCTTTTCAACAGGTATTAAACTTTTGGCAACAACTTCCGGATTCGGATTGGCAACAGCGCTATTAATTTCAGCTTTTACTTCATCCGGATTTTCATAAGCAGTTTTCATGTATGAAAAAGCTATCAGAAAGATACTTTGCACCCTTCGTTTCAACGAAGTACGTCCGATTCCGACTCCGCGAATTTCAATTAAACTGGAAATAGTATTTGCCAGTGCATAAGAAGTAGCACTGGATCTGGCACTTGCCGATCCCTGATTTATCTGCACTGCTCCCAACACTTTGTCGGTTGTAAAGTAATCATGATGTGTTAGTTGATTTTCATCAAGGAGTTTTGCAGCATTACTCACAAACTTTGATTTAGTATACTCACGCAGAGTTTTGGGAACATTCATATTGCCTGAATACATAAACATGGCATCAAAACCCGGCACAACTCCATAGGTACTAAAATGACTGTAATCTTTCCGATACGGTTGATATTCATGAAAATCAATCGCAACATCTGCTGTAAAATCACTGAATGCGTTTTTAAGAATATTGCTTTCTGGTGCTATGAGTTTGGTCTGGTCACGATTTAAATCAAGCCCGTTGGCAGCAGTTCGTTCCAGCATTTCATTGCCATCTATATTGGCCATTGGAATAATGGCTATTTCAAGTTTGTTCAGCAAATATGAATAATTACTGTCATTCAAAAGCTTATCCAACAGATACAATACACCTTCTGTACTTCCGGGTTCATCACCATGAAGAGAAGCCTGAATCCATACTTTGATTTTTGTATCTGAATTAATGCTTTTTTTATTCAATAAAATCAGCGGAATTTCCTTGCCTTTCTGGCTTTTACCGATAAAAATCAGGTTCATAACATCAGTATGTTTACTCAATTGGGCATTGATAAATGCCATCATTTCCTGATAACTGGTAAAACCCCTGTTTTTCTGAAAAGCCGGTGTATTTATCTCAATTTGAGGATCGGGAAAGAATTTTTCAGTCACTTTGGAATCTTGTCGGTTGGACTGCGCTTTACTGCAAACCGACAAAACACAAAGGAATAAGATTAATAGCTTTTTCATGATTTAAAAGGATATTGAAGTAATTATGTCCATTATCCATTGATTTCCGGTAATCGCAACACCTGCAAAATCATTTGAACCCGGGTTAGCAACCACATAAGTCAGCGACCCTTGAATCTTAAAACCATATCCTCTGCCCATATATTTTGAAAGTCCAATCGTGTAATAATCGGGACGGTTATAAAATGTGCCGTTATTTAAAAACGAGTGAGTATCTGCTTTTAAATGTGAATAGCGAGCATCAAGTGAGACACGGTTTTTAAATATATATCCCATTTGAAGATTATAGCCTTTCCCAAGCATCATGCGATCTTTTATGTAATTACTGACATCCTGAACCCCATTGACAAGAAAAGTGCTTGCTGATGTCCCATCCGTCCTTACACGTTGTCTAATAGTAGCGGGAACTGTCGCTGATGTTCCCACAAATTCTCCGATTGCGGAAAATCCACGATATTTAAACACAAAATCCAATCCATATTTAGTAAAATTGGGTAATGATTCACGTCCCAAACTGTCAAGATATAAAATGCCTCCGCTTGAACCACCTTCCCGGCTGCTTACACCAACATTATAACTATAATTGCAACCAATTACCAGTTTTGGAGATTGTTCACGCACTAAATCTACTTCGCGCGATTGGCCAAAATCTGCAAATAAACCGAGTGGCAGAAAATCAAGTCGTCCACCAAATTTCAAACCTCCATGATCTTTTAACGAAACATTAATTCCATCACCATTGGTAATATTTAAATACGGTTTCAAATATGATCTTTTGCCAATTTTATACGTGCCATCAAAAAACAAGCCGAATTCACGAACCGTAGCAAAGGCAGAAGTTACCTTACTTCTTTCAACTAGTTGTAATGTTTGAGAACCCATCATTAATTCACGGTTATCAGTCGGAGTACTTCGTTGCCCAAAAGTGATTTGGAGTTGCTTATTTACATTATAGGCTATCCAAGCGTCCATCAATATGCTGCTGGAAGCATTCCCTGTTTCGGATGTTCCACTCAAATCTATTTGAAGACCATATTCTATTTTTTTATGATCAACATCGCCTGATAGTTTTAGATTTAGTCTGCGTAACCGGAAACGATTATATAAGTCTTTGTGATTGGGATCTAAAAAACGTGTTCCTTCGTAAGCAGGTTGTACAAATCCATCTAAATCAATTTTATAATCTTTCCCATCGGTAAATGTCATCCCTTCACCAAAAGAATAGGAATGCAATTTTGAATCCTGTGCATTTAAAAACACAGGAACAAAAATGCATAATAATATGAATTTATAAAGAAGTTTTTTCATGAAATTTAAATTTTCAATTTATGCACTTAATAAGTCATCTTAAATTTTTATGGTTTTAAATTCCATTCTGTGTTCACCCTGATTCCGTCAACAGTGATTCGTTGAGCAGCATCAAACTGACGAAGCGCTACACCTGTTGGGACAATTTCGGCTACAGTTCCGGTCAATGGGCCTAAAGTTGGAGTTGCAGGTTCGGTATTAAAATCATCTCCTTCAGCAAAAACATATAAACTGACATAATCATTGGCAGCACCATCTACTATCGTATATTTAACAACAAACAAATAAGTCTGTCCAAAATTTAATAGCGTAGACATGGTTGCTTGTGCAGGAGAAGTACCATATGAAAAACCTATAGACATTTTTCCCGATACCGGCGTTATAAAAACTCTTCCTCTATGACTTGTAACTGCATTAGGATCAAATATATGGAAAAAATAATCACCTGCAACAGAACTTGCTGTGGCATTAACCATGAATGAAGAATAAATAGAGCCTGCTGTTGTTTGGGCTCCAAAAGATTTATTGACATCTATTCCGGTATTATTTACTCCTGCTGCTAATCCAATATTTGAACCTACATAGCCCGCAAATGTCAATCCCGGCGAAGTAACCAAAATAGGATTTGTGGTAGCACTATGTATAGACCAACCATGAAGTGTAAGTGCATCGCCAACAGGGTAATTAAAATCTTCAACTAATAATGGAGGATTTTTAACAGGCACGTCATCATCTATGATTGTAATGGCAAGCTTCTGATTATCGTCTGAGGTTGCACCAACAATTGATTTTATACTTATTGCCACTGTCTGGTTTCCTTGTTTTAAATTATCAGGAATTGCAGTTAACTTAGTAGTTCCTGATAAACGTCCTGCAGGAATGACTATAACAGTCGGATTAAGCGTAAAATCAATACCATCGCCTTTTGCAGTACTGCCTATTGTATCAAGGGTTACTGTTATATCATTCTGTGACGCTATCAGAATTGATGCAGAAATTGTTGCTACTCCGGCATTTTCAGTAATGCTGGTCACATCGGATGAAAGTGTAATGAAAGGTTTTACATCTTCGGTTTTGCAGGATGTAAAAAATCCGATTGCAATAAGAAAAAGTCCCAAAAATAACTTGATTTTATTCATGATAATTTAACTGATTAATATTAGACACAAGTAAAGTGCTGTGATAAAATAGATATAACCTTTAAGAATAATACGGAGTATAAAAAATACTCACTTCGTTTATTTGTTCTCACTTAAATAAAAAATGATGAATGACTAAAAATAAAACTTCTAATACACAAATAAACTAGCAAGTATTTTTTATGGGTATAATTATTTAATAATGAACAAGTTATTTCAACATGACTTTGAAAACATTTGAATCTTTTGAAGATTTGATCTTTACAAAATAAACTCCTTGAGACAAGTTAACAGCACACTGATTTGATTGAGCAACTAATGATTTCATTTGTATTCCGTTCAAGGCATAAATTGAAATGATATCGCCAGGATTCAAGCCTTTTATTATTAATTGATTATCGTCCGAATAGACACTAAGCGCATTAATATTCAACTCATTTACGGCCGTAGAAAGATCAGTCTTACCAGTTACAAAAGGAGAGAAAGAGTTAAATGTAGCTGAATAATTTCCAGCAGCATAAGTTGCAAATATGTTTTCATATTGATTAACAACATAATGGCCTATAACGGTATTAGCTCCTGAAGCTGTTTCTATTGAAGGTGTTAGTGAAACAACAGTTGAAGAAGGAGTGACAGGGGTTAAATCCCATACTTTTTCGTTGTACGAATAATTTGAAGGCGCAACTGATGGTAATGTAGTATATACGTTTGCCGAAAAGTTAGTAGCATTGGTTGGTGTTAAAGTAACAGGATCATAACTAGTTACAGATACTCCAATTGGGAAAACTTTAGCCGTTCCCGCTGCTACCGATTGCACTAATTTGCCATTATTGTTTGTAACTATGAAACTTGTTGCCGATGCGCCCGAAATTGAACCAATTGTCCCTAATGTTAAATTATTGGTTCCCAAACTTAAGGTTCCTGTTGTGAATGTCAATGCACCATTTACAGTAGTAGCATTACTTAACGTAACGCCTGTGGCGTTATTTATGGTTAGATTATTAACTGTCGCTGGAAGTTCGCTTCCTGTAACCTGTGCCCCTATACCCAGATATGAATAATTGGCAGAGGTACTGAAATTTCGTGTTGTAGTACGAATAGGTCCTGCAGCAGGTTCTAATCCTGTAGCAGCAGCAATGTTAATTGTTCCTCCGGAATTAAGGGTAAAAGAACCTGTTCCACCTACATAAGCAGACAAAGATGTATTGGAGAAATCGGCAATACCACTTACCGATATTGATCCTGCGGGACCAACATTAACCGTTGGCACCCCACCCCCTGTACTACTTGTTGCATTAAAGTTACCTATATTCAACGCACCATTCACGTTTAATGTATATGTTTTCCCTGATGCTATGGGCATTGAAAAATTAGCATTCGAATTTACATTTACAATACCATTTATAGTAATCGTTGTGCTTGCAGCTCCATTAGTTGCACTTAATGCATTCGAATTAAAATTACTTCCCGAGGCAAAAGACAATATTCTTCCAGTGTTAACAATGACTGTTATATTATCACCCCCATTATCTGTGTATAAAGCAGCTCCACCAGTGCCACTCGTACCATTATACAAGATTTGCATATCTGCATCAATCGTTAATGTCAGATTTGAGACTCCTGCATTAGGGCGAATACGCGCTGGACGTAACAATCCACTTCCACTAATAGTTAGATTGTTATTGAAATTAATTCCAAGAGCACCATCAGATAAACCATCAATAGTTTTATCACCTAATGTTCCATTGCAAACCAATGAAGTTCCATAAACTGTGAGATACAAAGGAGTAGCAGGCAGAGCTGTATTATTGTACACTGTTCCTCCCGAATTTATAGTCAAGTTGTAACACGACTGTGAAGAAGCCACGTTTATTTTATCACCTGAAGCGATAGTCACATTATCACCAGGACCAGGAACTACTCCGCCATTCCATGAAGATCCAACCGCCCAGGAACTACCTAAGGAATTAGCACCCGTAGATGAAATTTCACCAGGAGAGGCCAATTGATTTCCGGTAGCCGGAGTAAGTTTATAATTTTCTGTACCACCACTTCCATTAAATGAATATATTGATACATAATAAGTTGTTGCCTTTGAGAGCCCTGTCACTGTCACGTTAGATCCTGTTCCATTGTAAACAACATAATTTCCACTTCCAATTTGTGAACCACTTCCAAAAATAGTATTTGCTGTAAATGTATTTCCATCAACCGGATCAGAATTAACTACGCTTCCTGAGTGAATAACTACAAGACTATTTGCGCCATTCCCATTCGTCCAATTGATATCAAAACCCGTGGAACTTACATTAGCAAAAGAAATACCGGATGCCTGAGTAGTGGGTTCTGCAGCAAAGCTTGGGGCAGCTGTTGTTCCGGATATACTTACAGGGGTAGAGTAATTAAATGCTTTATCAACCGTATAGATACGATAATAATATGTAGTTGATGGTGAAAGAAGTAGATCAGTAAAAGATGGAGTTGTACCTAAATAAACAACCTTCTCGCTTCCTGCCACAAAATTTCCAACTGCATATATCCCATTCGCATTAGGAGTTGTAGTGGGGTCTGAAACACCTCTTACCACCATATAACCACCCCCATCAACACCTGTGGCAGGTGCATTCCAGGAAACATTCATCTGTGTAGCTACAGAAGTGGGTGCACTGGGCGATGTTACAGGATCAGGAGCAATATCATCTGCAGTTGTTCCAGCATAAATTACAATATCGTCAACATCAAAGGTTCCAACTAAACTTTTTAGTACAAGTGCACCAGAAGAGGTTATCGCAGTTGATGATGTTGTAACTGGTGTAACTATTTTTGTCCAGTCTGAATGTATTGGTAAGGGGTCAGTCGTTATGTATCCATTATTTGCTACCCCATTGGTATTTACACTAACCGCAAAAGTTGCAACTGTTGCTGCATTTCTTACCCAATACTGAAATACGTAGGCAGTTGATGCGGTAGGACTTGCTGCTGCATTAAACGGCTGAAGTTGGGGGCCTTGAAGAACCCGATTATTACTTGTGGTTGGCCCGGAAACAACTGTGGATGTGGCATAGTTTACACCTGTTCTTGGGCTTAAAGTTGCAATAGATGTGCTAAGACCTGCGGTTTGCACTTGTGTCCAATTTGTTGCAGATAAAGCGGGACTAGACAATGTTGTTTTTACTAATGCCCCGGCAGCTTGTCCTTCAAATCCACCATTCATGTATGGGAAACTACCAATAACCTGTTGTGCATTCATTCCGTTTAGTACGGACATGAAGATGACCAAAAGCAATAAATGCCCTTTTAACCATTTATTTCGAGGAGAAATAAAATTAGCAAAATAGAATTTTTTCATAACTAGATTTTTTAATGATTAGTATTTTTTGATTGGGTTAACTTCAATCGTGCGTTTTTTTGCCAAACAACCAATTCCTTTATTTGTTTTGTTGCAAATAATCATATACTGCTTTTCTGATTGTTACCCCATTAGCAGAAGATAAACCGGTTGGAATATATGTGTTTTTAATAGGATTTCTTCCAAAAAGTGAATAATAAAAAGAACAGGCAATTAAATAAGTTCCGGGCAAAGAAGGATGTTTATCATCTGTATAATAGATGTTTATACTCGGGTAGGTTTTCACAAAATAATTCCAGACTTTTCCTACCGGAACTACTAGCGCATTTAGTTGTTGACCAACTGAAATATAAGCTGAAGCAAGTTGAGTTATATCATTTAGTGATGCTTTTGGAGCCCAGGTCATATAAAGAACTGTTTTAGCATTCATCTTTTTAATTTCAGTATCCAATAACTTAGCATATTGCAAAAAAAGGTCCGGATTGTTGATGGGCCGTGTGCTTTGTTCCTGTAATACCACTATATTCCAGTTGTCACTTTTAATTTTGGCAATTGTCAGAGGATCATTATAATGAGCCTCCAATGTGTAAGAACTTTCTGCAATTTCTTGAATATTATAAGTCAATGAATCTGAGGAAATATCTGATGACAACATTTTTTGTAGATGATAATCTACGCCATCATTATAAAACGTAAAACTATTCCCTATAAATAGCATTTTAAACACAGGTGGATTTGTTACAGTTGCAATCCAACCATGATTTGTAATTGCATCCCCTGCAGAATAATTAAAATCTTCTGTCAATAATGTTGTTTGGCTAAAAGTCAAAACATTACCAAGTAAAAGGAAAAGAGATACTATATAGCTTCTAATTTTCATTTGTCGGTGCAATTTTCATAATAATTACACTTTACTATTTCGTTGTTTTTCATCATTTTATGCCCTTTAGAAATAACATCAGTCAGCTTAAGGTTAATATCGAAAAAGCACAAGTCTGCATCAAAACCTACTTCAATTTTTCCTTTTTGTTTTAACGAAAGATTTCGGGCAGGATTGGTAGTGATTAATTTAAACGCATCACTTATTGACATGCCTGCTTCCTGAATCAATAGAATTACCTGTTTCAAATTCAAATCAACCGGAGCTTTATAAAGCTTGCTGATGCCACCATTTTTGTCTTTTTTGGCCATCCCGGCATTCCCATCACTACTAAATGTCATATTATCAATTGAAACTCCCTGTTTCAACGCATACATTACTTGCTTGTATGGTAAATCGAATTTTGTTCCGCCGGTTGAAATGTCAATCATACCACCTAATTTAGCAAATTCAATGGCTTGTTCGAAAAGTTCTTTAGTCCGACCAACATGCGTGGGTGAAATATGATGGATTGGGATATGATATTTCTTTACCAGTTCAAGTAAAATATCCATTTTGCTTTCGAGAGCACCTAAATGAATATGCAAAATACCACCTTTGCCCGAAGTCAGACCACCTACATGAACTTCGCGTAATAATTTAAGCAATTCATTTTCGGTAGGAAAAGAAGCCCGTTCGTCGCTGATTGCCGTTTTGCAACCAATTACTTTGTCTATAAAAATCATATCTTCGAGCACACTATTCAAAAGGTGAGTAGTGGGATAACCGAAATAACCGGTAAGCATATAAGCAGAAATTCCATCCTGATCGAGCGCTTTTACTTTGGCGTACAAACCTTGAAGAGTCCTTGTAATACCGTCAGTTCCGAGCATTCCAACCACAGTTGTCGTTCCGCATTGAATCAATTCAGTGATGCTGATTTCGGGTGTCATTGACGAAAATGCCTGTTTCCCACCGGCACCTGTTAAATGAATATGTTGATCAATAAGACCTGGCAGAACAATTTTTCCATTTGCATCAATCACTTCAATAGCAACATTGGCTATCTCAATCTTTTCAGCAATTGCAAGAATTTTCTCACCACCAATAAGAATGTCTTTTTTGCCAAGATATTCAGGTGAATAGATTTCCGCATTTTTGACAATTTTTATCATAGTACGTATAATTAAAAGATAAAGTGAAAAATAAGCATAGCAATTAAAACGGTAGTTAATGGAATAAGATTCCTTTTGGCAAGTTGATAGGGCGTGATTCCGGCAATTTCAGCCGTGGCAATTACAACTCCGGCAATTGGCGAAGTGGCACGACCTAAACTGGAAGCCAACTGCATGGGTAAAATAATACCTGCACTGTCAACACCCATTTTCAGAGCAATTCCGGGCACCAAAGGGCCAAAAGAAAAGAACGAAGCATTTCCACTTCCCATAAGCATGGATGCTCCAAAAATCATTATGGTCATAACAATGCCAATTCCAATGTCACCGAAACCAAAATCCTGCGAAACGCTCACCAGGCTGTTAATAAAACCCAGACTGATAAGCCCGAAAGAAAAAACTTCCGCTGAAATGATAAGCGTGATAACCGTTGCAAATACTTTTCCCATTGCTTCCCAGAAAATCTTCAGTGAATTAAAAACTTCACTCACGTTTCTTTTATAAATCATTTCGAATATCAATGCCACAAACAATGAAAAAATCATGGCAGTGGTTGTATCTAAATTGACTGCAGGCTTGAAAAAAGTAAAGAATTTGGAGAAAACAATTAATAATATCAACGGAAGAACAGGCAGAATTCCATAAAAAAGCGGTGCTTTCATTTTAAGTGCTGTGGTGTCAACTACTTCAACAGCATGATTTTCCTTTTTGTCATAATACCGGTTGACAAAGAAATAAACAATGGCCATCAAAATGGTAAGTGGTATAGCTAATGGAAGTTGATTTTCAATAAAATACTGAACATTAGATTTGCCAATTAATTCAGAAGCTCTTGCAGTATTGGCTGAAGCTGGTCCCATATCAAAAACAGTACAAGCAACTATGACAGAAACGGCTGAAGTTTTGCTTACTCCCAAACTAACCAAAACAGGAAAAATGGAAGCTACTAAAAGTAGTCCCAAACCAGTGGCAGAAGGAGTTGTAATAAATAAAAGCTGACCAATAGGTATAACTAAAGAAGCAGCCAGATAGGGATATTTTTTGAAAACCGAAAGCGGTTTCATAGAAAGATAAACGAGCGTTTCGCTTGCTCCGATTTTTTTCATATAAGCTACGTAACCGCCAATAGCCATAATCATAAGTCCAACATCAGCACCTTTAGTGCTCAGCGATTCTTTAATCAGTTCAAAAAGGTCGAAGAATTTTAAGCCTGTTGGATCTTTTAATCCCGGTAAACCAAATCCAAAGAGAAGAGCAAAAGCCATCATGAACAGCCCGCTAAAAAGCAATACAGCTTGAGCATTATACTTTTTATAAAGTAAAAAAGCCACAATAACAATGAATATCAAGCTAATGATAGTTCCGATTACTTGCATAATGATTAATTCAAGGTTAAAAGATTCGTCGGCATCTGAAATCTCTGGGAGATGTAAAAATATAAACTTTTGAAACTTCAGGTATATAACTGCAACAAAGGAACCCGAATTATCATTATCTTTGCCATACCAATCATATTTATTTATACATACCAATATGGAAGATATATTATCCCGTATTTATGTTGCGTACCAAGAAATGCAGAGAAATAAGACCTTAAAGCAAGAACAACTAGGGCTTTATCAACAAATTCATAATCTTATAAAGAATGCTATTGTAAACAATGAAATTCCTGAAGGAAGCACTTTACCATCTACCCGGTTATTAGCTGCAAAACTACATGTGTCCCGCAGTACTGTTTTAAAATCGTATGAATTACTATTGATTGAAAATTGGATTGAATCTGCCATAGGTTCAGGACATAGAGTGAAAGCCGTTTTATCAGAAAATCAGCCATCTAAAATTCAAAATTGCGATAAATTTGGATATCCAGATTTGTCTGAAGTCGGAAAATCATTTCAACGGAATGTATCATTAATTAATAGTACGGATGATAAAGACATTGCCTTCAGACCAGGTTTGCCTCCACTCGATATTTTCAATGTAAATCAATGGAAAAATCTCAGCAATCTTTATTGGCGCCACATCAAATCATCTGCATTGACTTATTCCGGATCTTCAGGAACAGATCAGCTAAAGAAAACACTGGCCAGCTATCTCAATTTCAGCCGGAATATTAAATGCGATCCACGACAAATAATTATAGTTTCCGGTTCATTACAGTCGCTTTATATTATTGGTAATGTATTGCTTAATCCAGGTGATTATATGACATTTGAGAATCCAACATTTCCAAATGTAATATCAATTTTCAAAGGTCTTCGTTCAAATATTCAAACGGTTTCGATTGATCAGGAAGGGCTGAAAGTGAGCGAATTGACCCAACCCGGTCATATCCAGTCAAAACTGATCCATACAGTTCCATCATGTCATTACCCAACCGGAGTAAGAATGAGTCTGAACCGTCGGCTCGAATTATTGAAATGGGCCAACGAACATAAAACCATCATAATTGAAAATGATTACGAACACGAGGTGAATAATTACAAGGATTTTATCCCATCGCTATTCAGTTTGGATACAGAACAGCGCACAATTTTTTTTGGCACATTCAATCGGTTGTTGCATCCTTCCATTCGTGTTGGTTATATGGTTGTCCCTTTCTATTTACTCGATGCAGTAGAAGCTTTACTGAATCATTCACACCGATTTGTGCCTTCTTCCATTCAAGTTGTTTTAAGCCAGTTTATTGAAAAAAACTACCTTTACAATCATGTAAAAAACGTGATTGAAATTGCCGAAGAGCGGAAAAAACTTTTTTGTGATACTTTTGAAGAAAGTTTTGGGGAGTCTTTATTATTGCGCCCGAGTCCTATCAGGAGTCTTCACGTGTTGGCTGAAGTCAGTCCAGGGTTAAAAGACAAGGATATGGTAAAATACTTTGCAAAACATAACATTGTGGCACATACCTATAGCAAATGCTTTGTTACCGAAAACCCGCCTCAGGGATTAATTCTCGGATACACACCGGTGCGATCACCAATAATAAAACAAAAGATTGGACAAATGGAAAAACTGTATAAGGAATTTATTCAAAAATAAACACCTAACATAAATTAGTCACCCCCCCCAATTCCATTATTCTAAATTTTCATAAACCGACTAAAGACTACATGAAGTTAACTACACTATATTTTTAGTAAGGATTTAATCTGCAATATTGGTGAAAGAAAAAACAACAGAAAGGTTGAATATCTAGAAACCGATAAAAAGATAGTGCAAGAGCAGAGTGACGAGAAGTGGAAATTTCTGACGGCTGCGAAAACCTGTGGAGCTACAGGTAATAACCTTTCAAGCAAAGCCTGATCTTGGGTTATGGAAAGCTAAGCGGCAAAGCTAATTGAAAAGCGGAATAATTATGCAATATCTCACTTTATACAATTTGCCCCTGTACCTTTTGCTGATACAGGGGCAAATTTTTCTTCAGAACTTTTTACTGGACGGAATGTACCTTTTTTACTTCTTCATCGGAGTTGTGTGTTTTTTAACCGTTTTGAGAATCGGTTTTGCTTTTACAACCGGAGTGGCGGGTGCTGCAACTACCACCGGAGCTTCTTTGAACGGTTTCACATCCAACAATTCGACTTCAAAAACCAGAGTGGCATAAGGAGGAATAACTCCGTTGGAACCCTGTGGGCCATAACCTAAATCGGAAGGTATAAAAAACTTATATTTAGAACCAACCGACATCAGTTGTACGCCTTCTGTCCAGCCTTTAATGACATGGTTAAGCGGAAAAGTAACCGGCTCGCCTCTATCTACCGAGCTATCAAATTTTGTGCCGTCAATCAAAGTTCCGGTATAATGCACCACCACTGTGTCGGTTGCTTTTGGTTTTAATCCTGCACCTTCTTTCAGCACCTGATACTGCAATCCGCTTGCGGTGGTTGACACGCCGGGTTTTGTCTTATTTTGGGCTAAAAAACTTTCGCCGGCAGCCTTTTTCACTTCAACCTCTTTTGCCTGAGCTGCGGTCATGTACGTACGAAAATACGTATTTGCAAACTCACTTTTCAAAAGAGTCGAATCCCCTTTTAAGGAACTAATAAAGCCTTTAATAAACAATTCCTTGTTATACTTCCCTCCTGGAAGGGTTTTGAGATTCTTTTCAAGTTCTGTACCCACATTCATTCCCAGCGCGTAGCTCATGGTATCAATGTTGTTAGAAAAAACCTGAACCGGAGCTTGCGGTTGTACTACTGTTTGTTTAGGATTTTTTGCTTCGGCAGTGCCAAAAATCATGCTTGCAACTGCTACTAATAAAATTGTCTTCTTCATCTTTTTGTAATAATGTTTATTAATTGGGTTTATAATTACGGTACAAATTCTCTGATTCTATCTGGTTCCAGACTGCCTCGGGCACAAAGCGACGCATATTTTTTCCTTGCGCAATCGATTCGCGAATAAAAGTGGACGATAACTCAATAATGGGGGCATCCAGTTTTTTTACTGTTCCATATTCAAGTGGAATTTCCACCTTAGAGCCAAGTCGCGGATAAATCCAAATCGGGAATTCAGCTATAATTTGCTGATAATCTTTCCATTTATCGAATACCTCCCAATTGTCGGAACCAATAAGCAATGAAAACTCCCTTTCGGGAAATTGGGAGCGCAAAGCCGTCAACGTGCGTATTGAGTACGTGGGAAGCGGTAAATTTAATTCAAAATCAGAAGCCACCAAACGCGCATCGTCCGCCACGGCAAGTTGCAGCAAAGCAAGCCTTTTACCACTATCAATAGCGCTTCCGGTCTCTTTCAGCGGATTTTGCGGGCTTACCATCAGCCACACCTCTTCCACATCGGTAAACTCACAAAGGTAGTTTGCCAACATAAGGTGTCCCACGTGTATAGGATTAAAAGAGCCTGAAAAAATTGCCGTCTTCGTCATATCTTGAGATTACAGAGTCCATAGCCAAAACAAATTTGTCTTGATTCTTGGTTCTTTGATCTATCTATAATAAAACCTTTTGTCGGGCATTTTACTGCCTATGGTTTTGGGGTCAAAATTAAAGAAAATATTCAAATAATGCCCGATTTGTAATTCCTCGTCAGCCACTGCAAGATAGTGAATGTTGCATCGCGGAATGCACATCGAAGCCACCTTGGCATTGGGAAGAATTTTTGCCTTCACCGCTGCCTCTGCCACCTCTTGCGGATGTGCTGACAACCACGCAATTGCTGACCGATACCGTACTGAAACAGAATCGACCAACGCTTTGTGTGCATCAACCATTGAGCCTCTAACCACAAAAGCAGTCATGGCAAACAGTGCCGAACTATCGGCCTTTATCAACTCGTCAGCAAAACTTACAACAGGCTTCAAAGAAGGATTCTTCAGACACGCCATCGTCACAAAAGGTTCCGGCAACAGAGCTGTTTTCACCTTACCCAAGACCATTGCCTGTGCCAAATCGGCATGATTGCCAATGGAAAAATCGAGCTGGCACTCTTGTTTCGTAAACCCGTTTTTTTGAGCTAAAAGTACAAAAAGCACATCGGGCGTAGTTCCCTGACCGGAAACCGATATTTTCCTGCTTTTCAATTCGTTGAAAGAGGATATTGAATCGGACGATACCACATAAATTGAGCCTTGCACCGGACAAGCCACCATGCGATAATCGACTCCTTTGTTATATAAAATGGCAGCTACCGTGGTTGGCAACACGGCAAAATCGACCTTGCCCTGAATCATTAACGCCTGCAAATCACCTACTTCGTCGCACACTGTCACCGTTAGTTTTTTGCCGTCAATAACCGCCGATTGTGACAACCATTGTGCTACACTGATTGCCGAAGGGCCTTTTAGCACGCCAATGGTGAGGGTATCGTTAGTTTTTGGAGTGCAAGCCGCGAGGAGTATTGCACTTATTATAATCAATAAATTTTTCATAGTTACTAATTCTGTCTGACAAACGATTAGTTTTATTATTGTCTGTCTCTGAGAAAATTTTCCGCTTCGTGAAGCGAATCAAGTTTGCCGACATCAATCATCTGCAAATTGACAGGAACATATCCACGAATGGTTTGTTGTGCTGCCACCGCAAGATAAAAGTCGATTATCGAAAACTTTCCCGACCAGCCATTCATTTGCTCAAAAATAGCCGGCGACAATACGTGAATGCCTGAAAAAGCAAGCCGTTGACATGTTGACGGGTCGAACGATGCAAAAGGTGATTTCACTTCACCGGTCTTTATATTTGTCCAGCCTTTCATGCGCAATTCGTTGTCAAACAAGAAATAACGCGCCGTCTCCCGCTGACTGACCACTACTGTGGCCATTCCCTGATGTGCAAGATGAGATTGGTACAATGCCTGCAAATCAATATTAGACAAAATATCCACATTGTGCACCAAAAACGGTTTGCCGTCGTCAAAAAACCAGGCTGCTTTTTTGATGCCGCCTCCGGTTTCGAGCAACAGTTCGCGCTCGTCCGAGATTTCAATACGCACGCCAAACTGCTTCTTTGCAGCAATAAAATCAATAATCTGATCGGCAAAATGATGCACATTGACAATAATCTCATCAAACCCGCTATCTATCAACTTGACAAGCACATGCTCCAGCAAGGGCTTTCCGTCAATCGGCACCATAGCCTTAGGCATCATGTCAGTCAAAGGTTTGAGGCGGGTACCAAGTCCGGCAGCAAAAACAAGGGCTTTCATTCCGAAATTATTTTAATCTGCATCTTGATCCTTACATTAAAATGTCTTTTCAATATTTTGTTCGCGATGATATAGCGTGACTTTCACATCGAATTTTTTGGCAATATGTTCGGCCAAATGCTGCGCGCAATAAACCGAGCGATGCTGTCCACCGGTACAACCGAACGAAAACATCAGGTGCGAAAATTTCCGTTCAATGAAACGTTGCACATGCGAATCGGCCAACGGATAAATGTGGTCTAAAAACGTGATCACACCACCATCTTCTTCCAAAAATTCAATCACCTCATTGTCGAGACCGGTAAAATGTTTGTAATGTTCGTATTTACCCGGATTATTAATCGAGCGGCAATCAAACACATAGCCGCCACCATTGCCCGAAATATCGTCAGGGATGCCTTTTTTAAAGGCAAAACTATAGATAGTCACTTCCAGTTTTCGCGTACCGATAAGGTCGGAAAACTGCTTCATATGGGTGAGACCGGTCAACACTTCGCACAGATAAGGATATTCGGCAATTTCGCCGACTTCCAGAATGCGTCGCAAATTATCGATAGCATAAGGCACACTCTGCATGAAATGAGGTTTTTTCTCGAAATAACCGCGAAAACCGTAAGCTCCCAACACCTGTAACGTGCGGAAAATCACAAAGTGACGCAACTGAGCACGGAAATACTCGTCATTGACAGTCATTAAACGTTTCAATGCCTCTAAGTAAGTCTTTAACAGCTCCTCGCGCAACTCATCGGAATATTGGGCTTTGGCTTGCCACAAAAAAGAAGCCACATCATAATACACAGGTCCTTTTCGCCCACCCTGGAAATCGATAAAATAGGGTTCATTATTGACAATCATCACGTTGCGTGACTGAAAATCGCGATAAAGAAACGTAGAAGCCCTATCGTTGAGCAACACATGCGATAAATTGACAAAATCGTCCTCCAGACGGCTTTCGTTAAATTCGAGTCCGGTTGCCTTTAGAAAACAATATTTGAAATAGTTCAAATCCCACGCAATCATTCGTTTATCGAACTCAGGTTGTGGATAGCAATTGGAAAAATCAAGTCCCTGCGCTCCCGTAACCTGAAACGAGGGAAGCGCTCCTACCACCTTGTGTAACAGCGCTTTTTCGTCCTCATTAAAACTCCCGCAACTACGCCCTTTTTCAATGGCATCGAAAAGCAGCACATCGCCCAAATCCTCCTGCAGGTAGCAATGAAAATCGTCGGAATAGGCCAAAACCTTCGGCACCGGCAGCCCTTTCTCTGCAAAATGGGTGTCGAGCATCCAAAAGGCACGATTCTCCTCCACTGAAGTACCCAACACGCCAATCAGCACGTGGTCTTTCCCTATCAGTCTGAAATAGCGGCGATTGCTACCTGACGAAGGCAATTCATTTATATCAAGCAACACATCCTTGGTAGTCTGTGTAAAAAGTAATTTCAGGGTTTCCATGAGTCATAGTATTATGAGTGCAAAAATACGCAAAAAGCTTGGATGAGCAACGAAACCAAGAAAGTAGTCCGCCACATACAAAATCGAACCGAAAGTGCAATTGCGGAACTATATTCGCTTGAGCTTTAGAAAGCAACTCTGCAAATGGCGCATCGGAACCTGCACATGGGCAGTTGCAAATCACATTTATTCTGTTTAAGTTTGCAGAGTGAGAATTCATTGGAAAACAGGGAAAGCAACTTATTCTTTCCGCAAAAATTAAATGCTTGTTTCAAAGACAAATAAAAATGAGAACAATATTTTTATTGCTGATAATTACCCTTTTATCATGTTCAAAAGATAAAAAAGCAGAGATGGAATTTCTTTTGACAAATGGAGATTATAAGTATTGGGATATGGTTTATAATCCCAGTTTTTACAACAAGGCCAATAGTCAGGTTTTCCCTCTTTATTGCTATTATTTTGATAAAAGTGGAAAATGGTTATTCTACCAATATAGAAAAGGGATTAGATATATATATGAACAAGATGACATTGAAATAACTAGAGAATGGAATTTAACTTCGGATTCAACTATTTCATTGGGTCATAAAATCTATAAAATCATCAAGCTCACCAATGATACTCTTATTTATAAAAGTGATAATACTGACAGTACATTATTGGTGAAAAGTGCAGTAGCATATTACACCCAATAATCTGAATTACATAACATTGCTTCTACACGATTCAATCGCATTGCAGAAAGGGTGCGACAAAGAAGGAATTCAAGATATGAACAGATTAAATCTCTTACAAAAATGAGAAAAATTGACATTGTAATTAGAATATTAGCAGCTTCATTGTGTACTGTTTTTTTTATATCTTGCTTATCCAATAAGTATTCAAAAGAAAAACATATTCGAACATGGAAAGTTAGTAATGGCTTGTATGCTGAAAGTTTTCAAACATATACAGGAAATGCAACCACTTGTGATTCTTATTCCTATTATATTACTGATTCAATTCATTTTCGTAAATTTATTGGGGAAGAAAATTACGATGATGAAGAAATAATCTGGAAAATTAAAGATAACACTATAACAACATATAAGAAATTACGCAATGAGGACTTTAAAACGTTTACTTTTTCTTATGACTCTACTCAAATAGGTAACTACAAGATAGATGAACTTATTAAAGAAGGGAAGTTTGAGTAACTTATTTTGTAGAAAGACGCTAATACCGTATCATTGCTTTGCTCGTCAGAAAGGATGGATGAAAAACAACCTAATATTGAAGTTATCTTGACTTTTTCTTATTGTTAATTTTTTCAAGCAATATAGTAATGAAAGCGATATAATTAAAACCAGACC
>Ga0302286_10000462_pt1 | contig 33398 bp, 28 predicted proteins | sample III_Fen_E2_3_FD_198765 | JGI IMG/M metagenome (GOLD analysis project Ga0302286, IMG submission 198765) | Peat permafrost microbial communities from Stordalen Mire near Abisko, Sweden - III_Fen_E2_3 | ecosystem: Environmental > Terrestrial > Soil > Wetlands > Permafrost | place: Sweden: Abisko...
CAGGAAATACTGGGATTAAACATACGAATGCAGAGGTATTTATCTATATCATTGATGACAATGCTCTTCAATTAAAAGTATTATTAGAGAAGTTTAAAACAACAAAAAGTTTTAAAACAGCTAAAGGCTTTACTAACGGTGAAGATTGCTTAGCTTACATTAAAAAGCATAAATACCCTAAAAACAGTATGATAATGGCTGTTGTTGACTATTATTTAGATGACAAAGGCAATGGTGAAGAATCAAATACAGGTATCGATGTTCTTCATAAATTAAAAGATTACGATTCGGATATTGAAGTTATTGTCCTTTCGGGAAGCGACGATGTCGATATTGCGGCATCGGCTACTCACTTTGGTGCAATATCATTTGTTAAAAAAGGAGAAGACGACTTTAAAAAGATTGTAAACAACATCGTTTGGGCTATTCACGAAAAAGCAAAGATTCGCAAAAAAGCTGATACCCAAAGAATGATTAAAACAATTTCTATAGGTATAGGCGTTTTCACAATTTTATCTTTTGGAATCTATTTTATATCAGCTTATCTTGATAGTTTAAAAGGTTAAACTGAATCATAAATCATAAAATAAGAAAAGGAACCTATCGTAGTTGAAGGTTCCTTTTTTATTTTTGTTATTGCAAAAAAACTGTGAGATAAAATTTAACTCAATATGATCGAAATACTCTGGTTTGAACTAAAACCTTGCATTATTGCATCATTTCACAACATAGAATAAATGCGAAGTACTCCGATAATAAAAATATATTTCGTAATTATGCGTTAAGATTTTACTTCAATTTCAATACAAAATGATACGTCTCAATAACATTCAAAAAACTTATTCTACAGGTCAAAATAAACTCCACGTTTTAAAAGGGGTAACTGTAAATATTGGTGAAGGAGAATTTGTTTCTATAATGGGATCATCGGGTTCGGGAAAATCGACAATGTTAAACATTTTAGGAATTTTAGACAATTACGATGAAGGAGAATACCATTTAAACAATACTTTGGTAAAAGGTTTATCGGAACGAAAGGCTGCTCATTATCGAAACCATTTAATCGGATTCGTGTTTCAGCAATTCAATCTAATATCATACAAAAATGCACTCGAAAATGTAGCTTTACCATTATTTTACCAAGGATTAAGCCGAAAGAAAAGAAATGTAAAAGCAATGGAATATCTCGATATGGTTGGATTAAAACCATGGGCAGAACATATGCCGAATGAAATGTCGGGAGGACAAAAACAAAGAGTTGCAATAGCACGAGCACTTATTTCTCAACCTAAAATTATCCTTGCCGATGAACCAACAGGAGCTCTCGATTCGATTACATCAATCGAAATTATGGACATTTTTAAAACAGTAAACGATCAAGGAATTACCATGTTGATTGTTACTCATGAACATGATATTGCCGATTTAACAAAGAAAAAAATTGTATTAAAAGATGGATTAATACATGAAGTTATCGAAAATCGCCCTCACTTAACACTCAATTAATTCTATGTTTTCAATAGAAATATTCCAAGAGATTTTATTAACCATAAAACAAAATAAACTAAGAAGCTTTCTTACTTGCTTTAGTGTGGCTTGGGGTATATTTATGCTAATTGTATTGTTGGGTAGCGGCAATGGACTTCAAAATGGAATGACTGCATCGTTTAAAGATGCCATGAATAACAGTCTTTGGATGATGTCGGATGCAACAACACTTGATTATGGCGGATTCAAAAAAGGTCGTAAAATTGATATTCAAAATGAAGATCAAACTGCAATTTTGCAAAACATCGACAACATCGAATATAGCTCAACACGCTACACAATTCCAACATCAACAACAATTGTATACAAAGAAAAGTATGGAACTTACGAAGTCCGAACCGTAATGCCCAAATATAAGGAAATTGAACTTATTAAAATGATAAAAGGTCGATTTGTAAATGACAGAGATCAATCGGAATTTAGGAAGTCGGGAGTTATTAGTACCGAAATAAAAGACTTTTATTTCCCTCATGAAGATGCAATTGGCAAGTACATTAAAATAAATAATATTGCCTTTCAGGTTGTTGGAGTTTTTGAAGATAAAGACAATTGGGATAATAATCGTTGCGTATATATTCCAATATCTACTGCCCAACAAATTTTTAATGCTGGACATAATGTAACATTATTGGCAGTAACATTGCACGACATGAATCTTGAAAAAAGTAAAGATCTTGCTGTTAAATTAAAAAACCTTTTTGCAAAACGACATAACTTCGACAAAAACGATCCTCGAGCAGTCTATATAAACAACAATTTTGAGAATCTTGATCGTAACCTACAAATAATTAGAGGTATAAGTATTTTTGTATGGTTTATTGGGATAGGAACCATCATAGCTGGAATTGTTGGGATTAGTAATATTATGCTTATTTCTGTTAAAGAACGAACGCAAGAAATTGGCATTAGAAAAGCTCTTGGAGCTAAGCCTTGGTCGGTAATTACGATGGTTTTGCAAGAATCAATTTTTCTAACCACAATGGCTGGTTATTTTGGTTTAGTTTTAGGTATTGGCTTATTAGAAATTGTAAACAAAAATATTCCAGAAAACAAGGTTTTTATCAATCCATCGGCAGATATAGGAATTGCCATTTGGGCAACTATAATTTTAATAGTTGCAGGTGCCGTTGCTGGATTTTTCCCAGCTCGTCAGGCAGCTATGATTAAACCAATAGAAGCTCTTCGATATGAATAGAACAGTCATTTTCGATAGAGACAGCTGGCAAGAAATAATGAGCGTGCTCAGCAAGAATAAAATGCGAACATTCCTTACCGCATTTGGGGTTATTTGGGGTGTATTTATGCTCATTGTAATGCTTGGTGCTGGAAATGGATTAAGTAATGGTATTAATGGAATATTCAGCAATTTTTCGACCAATTCAATCCAACTTGATCCAGGAAAAACAACACGTGCATATAAAGGGATGAATCGCGATCGTCAAATTAAATTATATAACGAAGATATTACTACATTAAAGAAACAAATTCCACAGCTAAACCACATTGCGGGTGGTGTTTATGTACGTCAAAGTGTAATCGTTCGAAATGCTTTAAATGGCGTTTTTGATGTGATGGGAATTTCAGATGAATATTCTTACATCGATAGATTTCGTTTTGATTACGGTAGATTTTTCAATTTTACTGAAACCAATGATTTGGCAAAAGTAGTAGTTATTGGCGATATGGTTTATAAGCAATTTTTTAAAGAGGGTGGCGATCCTACGGGGAAATACATTAAAATCAATGGCATCTATTTTATGATTGTGGGAAAATTTACATCGACCCACGACGGTGGCTGGGCTAATTGGCAAAACAATCTCATAATAATTCCTTATACAACAGCACAACGAACGTTTAATTTTGGTAATCAACTATTTTTCATGTCAATTTCTGCAGATAATAGTGTAAGTATAACCGATATTATTCCAAGAATTAAAAAAGTTTTGTCGTCAATTCATAAAGTTGATCCAGACGATACCGAAGCAATTCATGTTCAAGATTTTTCGACCATGTTTCGTCAAATGAGCGGTTTAGTGACTGGAATTTCGATTCTAATATGGATAGTTGGGACATTTACCCTATTAGCAGGAATAATAGGAATCAGCAATATAATGCTAATCGTAGTAAAAGAACGAACCAAAGAAATTGGGATAAAACGAGCTATTGGTGCAACACCTCGAAATATCATTTCACAAATATTATTAGAATCGGCATTTTTGACAACCATTTCGGGTTATATTGGTTTTATGCTTGCAATTGGTGTTTTAGAGTTAGCGAACAAAGCAACTACAGCCGCAAACATTGTGATATTTAAAAATCCTGGAGTAAGTTTTGGTACGGCAATTTCATGTATAGCAATCCTCGTTTTGGGAGGAATACTTGCAGGATTTATTCCAGCCCGAAGAGCCGTTTCAATTAAACCTATAGACGCAATAAGAGAATAAATTAAAATACATTTAAGATGAAAAAGGCAATTAAAATAATCGTTGGAGTATTAATCGCAAGTATTGTAGTTTGGACGTTTTGGTTCCTCTATAAAAAGTCGGAAAAAGCACCAGAGCAATTTGAATTTGTACAAGCTCAAAAACGCACAATTATCAAAAAGACAATTGCAACAGGTACGGTTGTTCCTAAAAACGAAACAGATATTCGTCCACGAGTTTCGGGAATTATTGATGAGTTGTATGTTCTAGCAGGTCAAAAAATTAAGAAAGGCGATAAAATAGCAAAGATTCGAATAGTGCCTAATATGGCAGAACTTAATGCAGCCGAAAACCGAGTAAAACAAGCTGAAAATGCTTTTGCGAATAGCAAAATTGATTATGATCGTCAAAAGGAACTTTTACAAAAAGGAGTATCGGCTAAAGCAGAATTTCAAAAATATGAACTTAGCTATAACCAGACTCGTCAAGAACTTGATGCTGCTAAAAACAACCTATCGATTGTTAAAGATGGAATAAATAAAGCATCAGGAATTGCATCAAACACAATTGTTTGTTCAACCATTGACGGAATGGTACTTGATGTTCCTGTGAAAGTTGGTCATTCGGTTATTGAAACAAATGCATTTAATGCTGGAACGACTATTGCAACTATTGCCGACATGTCGGACATTGAATTTATAGGCAAAGCAGATGAAACAGAAGTTGGAAAGATAAAAATTGGGATGCCACTTGTGCTAACAATTGGAGCTATTGATGGTGCTACGTTCGACGCATTTTTATCGTACATTGCTCCCAAAGGAGTATTAGAAAATGGAGCTATACAATTTGAAATTAAAGCTAAGGTTAAACTTCGAAACGATTATTTTATTCGTTCGGGTTATAGTGCCAATGCTGATATCGTTTTAGAGAAAAAAGATAGCGCATTATCACTCGAAGAAAAGAATATTATATTCGAAAATCAAAAGACATTTGTTGAAATAAAAGTTGATTCAACTAACTTTAAAAAAGTTCCTGTTTCAATAGGAATTTCCGATGGTATTTACACCGAAGTTCTTTCTGGTGTTAGTTTTAAGGATAGGATTAAAGTTCAGAAATAAGTGAAATATTTTCAGCCAATTAAATTGTTTTAAAAATTCAAATAAAACTCAGCAGTCAAAGCCTTGTATTCTTCGGAATATGAGGCTTGTTTGTAAATATGCATCGAGCTTTCATCGGCCTTACAATCGTTTCGACCAAAACAAATAAGAGTGCGTATCGGTTTCAAGTCAGTTTCCTTCGAAAATATTTGTAAAATAGTTTGAGGATGTAATCCTTGCAAACGTGAGTTAGTTATAAAAGCCTTCGAAATATCGGCAGGTATTACAACATAAAAATGTCCATCGTCTGTTAATAATCGAGCAACGCCTTCTATCAATTTCTCATGTGGAAGACTATTGGTATGTCGTGCAGTATTTTTTTTAGCTTGTGGCGAATGAAGCGAATCTTTAAAAAACGGCGGATTCGAAACAATAACATCATACTGCTTTCCCATATTCTGCGAAAACGAAATAAAATCACCTTCAATCAAATGAATTCGTTCCTTCCAAGGACTTTGCGAAAAATTTAAAAGGGCATCTTTGCAAGCATCAGAGTCAATGTCTAAAGCATCAATAGTGGCTAATGTTTTCTGAGCCATCATCAAAGCAAGTAAACCAGTTCCACATCCAATATCTAAAACATTTTTTGCTGATTGTGCTTCAACCCATGAACCAAGTAACACGCCATCGGTTCCAACCTTCATGGCACTGTAGTTCTGCATTACCGTAAACTGTTTAAATTGGAAATAATTATTCGACATAATAGCACAAAAATAGAGTTTGAATTCATTTTTCAATTCTCAATTTAATTAATCTCCGATTCCATATCTTCAACCGATTCTCCCCCACCTTCGGTAGTATTATCGGCTCTGTCATTACACCAAACGGGAGGTAATTGAAAACCTTCGGGTTTCTCAAATATTTCTTCACGCTTGTATGGTAAATTTGCCGAATCGGCATAAACTTTTTGCATATAATATGCCCAAGTTGGTAATGCCATTGTAGCACCTTGTCCTAAACGCAATCCGTGAAAACGAATACTTCTCTCTTCTCCACCAACCCAAACACCAGTAACTAAATGTGGAACAAGTCCAATAAACCAACCATCGCTATGATTGTTTGTTGTTCCCGTTTTTGCAGCAACCATATTCTTAAACCCATATTTAAAACGAAGCCTCATACTTGTTCCATGATTAACCACATTTTCCAACATGTTTAACATCAAAAATGCGGTTTTATCGCTAATAGCATCATTATGTTTTGGGGTGAAATTGGTAATCACATTACCATATTTATCTTCAATACGTGTTACAAATATGGGTTGAGTCCAAACCCCTTTATTAGCAAACACACCATAAGCACCAACCATTTCGTATAGACTTAAATCGGCAACGCCTAAACAAATTGAAGGAACTGCAGGAATAAAACTCTTAATTCCCATTTCGTGTGCCAAGGCAACAACAGGTTCTGGCTTAAACATCTGCATCAATTTAGCCGATACAAAGTTATTTGAATTCGCTAATCCCCAAGCCAATGACACCATTTCACCTTTTCGCAAATCGTCCGAATTATCGGGTGTCCAAGTTGTATCATTTACATAAAATGTTGTAGGCACATTTGCTACCTTATAGCAAGGAGTTAAACCATCTTGCATAGCTAATGTATACAGGAATGGTTTAAACGTTGAACCAACTTGACGTTTTTGTACAATCACATGATCATATTGAAAATACTTATAATTAATACCTCCAACGTATGCTTTAATATATCCTGTTTCTGGTTCAACCGACATCAAGCCAGTATGTAAAAAGAATCGCATATAACGAATCGAATCCCATGGACTCATTATCGTATCTTTATCACCCTTCCAAGTAAAAACTTTCATTTTGGTTTTCTTCAAAAACTGCTTTTGAATCTCAGCTTCTGTAACTCCTTGTTCTCTCGCATTGCGATATCTGTCGGAGCCATGCATAGCAAGTGATAATATAGTAGCAATTTGTTCATCACTTACATCACTACCAAATGGAGCTTTTGCTTTACCTTTATTCTCAATAAAGAAATTCTTTTGAATCTCGGTCATATGCGAATCAACAGCAAGTTCAGCGTAATTTTGCATTTTGGAGTTGATGGTTGTGTAAATTTTCAAACCATCACGATACAAATCATAGGTTGATCCATCCGACTTTTTATTTTTATTACACCAACCATATAAAGGATCCGTTTCCCAGCGAATAGAATCATCACGATACATATCTGCAGAATAATAGTTATCACGTTCTGGTTGCAAAGCACTCATTGCCATACGCATATATTCACGTAAATACGGCGCAGAACCTTCTTTATGATCTACTCTTTGGAAATCAATTTCGAGTGGTAGTTTCGTTAATGAATCGTATTGATGAGCATTTATTTTTTTGTACTTCAACATTTGCGAAAGCACAACGTTTCTCCGTTCAGTAGTATTCTTAGGTTTCCGAATAGGATTAAACATCGATGGATTTTTCAACATCCCCACAAGCATAGCAGCTTGTTCAATTTTCAAATCAGCTGGTTTACAATTAAAATATACTTTCGATGCCGATTTTATTCCCACCGCAAGGTTTAAAAAGTCAAACTCATTAAAATACATTGCAAGAATTTCTTCTTTAGTGTAGCTTCGTTCCAATTTTACAGCAATAACCCATTCACGCATCTTTCTGTTTACCTTTTCAATTGCCGAACCAAATCGTTCACGAGGAAATAATAATTTTGCTAATTGCTGTGAAATAGTCGATCCTCCACCACTTCCTTGATTTCCTCCTATAACAGTCTTAATCAATACACGACCAAGTCCTCTAACATCAACTCCCGAATGTTTATAGAAACGAGCATCTTCAGTTGCAACGAGTGCATCAATCAAATATGGTGACAATTCACTATATTCGGCTTTCATTCTGTTTTCTTTGAAATAAGTACCTAAAACAACCATGTCCGAAGTGTAAACTTCCGTTGCTAAATTGCTTTTTGGATTTTCTAATTGCTCAAATGAAGGCATAAAACCGAGCAAACCATACGATACTAGCACTAAAATGAGTGCAAAAAGTACAATTGGCGAAATAAATAATAGCCAAAGATATTTTAAATATTTAGATACAGGAATATCCTCTTTTTTGTTTGTCTGCTTCATATTGCGAGCTAGAAAAATCTAGATTTAAATGACGTTTTTTATACCTTATATATAATAGAATGCGAAAATAATCATAATCAAGCAAAAAATAACAACGGTTTTATATTTCTTTTTTTATTTTTGCAAACTCTTATTGCAGTATTGTATCATGGCAGAAAATTTAGTAATTGTCGAATCACCGGCTAAAGCAAAAACAATCGAGAAATTTCTCGGAACCAATTTCAAAGTTCTTTCAAGCTATGGTCATATTCGTGACTTGGTTTCAAAAGACCTTGGTGTTGACGTTAATAATAACTTCGAACCTAAATACGAAATTACTACTGACAAAAAGAAACTAGTAACCGATCTTAAAGCAGCTGTTAAATCATCAAAAATGGTTTGGTTAGCATCCGATGAGGACCGCGAAGGAGAAGCTATATCTTGGCATTTAGCCGAAGTCCTTAAATTGAACGATAAAAATTCAAAAAGAATTTGTTTTCACGAAATCACGAAAACTGCTATTCTTGCTGCTATCGAAAGTCCAAGAGGAATAAATAAAGATTTAGTTGATGCTCAACAAGCTCGTCGCATTCTCGACCGTTTAGTTGGATTTGAATTATCTCCTATTCTTTGGAAAAAAGTTAAACCGTCACTTTCAGCTGGTCGTGTTCAATCGGTTGTTGTTCGCATTATTGTTGATCGAGAACGCGAAATCATTAATTTTAAATCGGAATCATCATATAAAGTTTCTGCTATATTTTCTGTTCCTACAGCAAATGGAACTATCTATAATTTAAAAGCAGAACTATCTAAAAGACTTAAAACAAAAGAAGAAGCTCTTGCTTTACTTGAAAAATGTAAAAGCGTTAGCTTCCCTGTTTCTGATATTGAAATAAAACCTGCAAAGAAATCACCTGCAGCACCATTTACTACATCTACACTTCAACAAGAAGCAAGTCGTAAAATGGGATTTTCTGTTGCAAAAACAATGCAAGTTGCTCAAAGCCTTTATGAATCGGGGCACATCACATATATGCGTACCGACTCTGTAAATCTTTCCGATTTAGCAATTGCAACTGCAAAACAAGAAATTGAAAAGAATTTTGGCAAAGAATATTCAAAAGTTCGCAAATTCGCAACTTCATCAAAAGGTGCTCAAGAAGCTCATGAGGCTATTCGTCCAACATACATGAGCAATGCTTCTGTTAGCAATAATTTCGATGAACAACGCCTTTACGAACTTATTTGGAAAAGAACTTTAGCATCTCAAATGAGCGATGCAATTTTAGAAAAAACAACAGTAAACATTTCAATTTCAAATGTTTCTGACTCATATTTTGTTGCTCGTGGTGAAGTTATAAAATTCGAAGGATTCTTAAAAGTATACATAGAATCAACTGACGATGAAAATGATGAATCATCTGATGCTGTAATACCACCAATTAAAAAAGGAGATATATTACAAAAACAGACTATTTCAGCAATTCAACGATATTCTCAACATCCACCTCGTTATTCCGAGGCTAGCCTTGTTAGAACATTAGAAGAACTCGGTATTGGTCGTCCATCAACGTATGCTCCAACCATTTCTACCGTTCAAAAACGCGGATATGTTTTAAAGGAAGAACGTCCAGGTGAACAACGAGGATACATTCATATAATTCTTGATAAAGAGAAAATTTCAGAATCAGCTAAAACAGAAGTTTTTGGTGCAGAGAAAAACAAACTATTCCCTACCGATATAGGAATGGTAGTAAATGATTTCCTTGTAAAACATTTTGCCGAAATTCTCGACTTTAACTTTACTGCAAACGTTGAAAAAGACTTTGACGAAATTGCAACAGGTCAAGTCGATTGGACTAAAATGCTAGGCAAATTTTACAAATCGTTCCATCAAATCGTAGAACAAACATCAGAACATTCCGAAAAAAATTCAGGAGAACGAATTCTTGGTATAGATCCAAAAACTGGACACGAAATTTCGGTTCGTATCGGACGTTTTGGTCCTATGATTCAAGTCAAAAACTTGACTAATGCCGATGAAAAACCTCAATATGGAAGTATCCCTAAAGGAATTCTCATTGAAACAATGACACTTGAAAGTGCATTAAAAGTTTTAGATATTTCGAACGAAGGTAAAGTCTTAGGTATTGATCCAAATACAGGGAAAGAAATCTCTATTCGTAACGGACGCTTTGGACCATTCGCTCAATTAGGTTCAAATAATGATGCTGAAAAGCCACAATATGCAAGTCTTGCAAAAGGTCAAACTGTCGATTCTGTAACTCTTGCTCAAGCAATTGAATTATTCAAATTACCACGTGCAATAGGCGAATATGAAGATAAAAAAGTAACCGTTGGTGTTGGTCGTTTTGGTCCGTACATATCACATAATTCGGTATTTACACCACTAAAGAAAACCGACGATCCATATACCGTAACTCTTGATCGAGCAATTGAACTTATCGAAGAAAAAAAGATAAAGGATATTGAAAAAACAATCAAAGTATTTGATGAGGATAAAAACATCAAAGTAGTTCTTGATAGATGGAAAAATCCAACAGTTTACTATAAAAAGAAATACCATAAAATTCCTAAAGGTAAAAAGCCAGAAGAATTAACTTTAGCTGAATGTATGGAAATAGCCGGTGTTGATACTACAAAGAAAAAAGCTACAAAAGCAAAAAAATAATTTAAGATGGAATTAGAATTGTATTTTGAAATCCCCGAAGGATTCTCTAAGCAAAAGAATAACGAACGTGATACTATTGCCGATAGAACTACATTCTATTCTCCCGAATTATTAACTCGTATATCCGATTTCAATATTGCATTAATTGGCATTAAAGATGAACGTAACTCTTCAAACATTGGCGTTTCTAAATCTGCCGATTTAACAAGAAAATATCTTTACAATCTATATAATCACAATAGCAGTTGTAATATTCTCGATTTAGGGAACTTAATAAGTGGTAAAACACTCGATGACACTTACCATGCACTTTACGATATTGTTGAATATCTAATTCACAACAATGTTATACCTGTTATCTTCGGTTCATCACAAGACATGATGTATCCAGTAGCTAAAGCTCTAAAAGAAACCATTTCAAATCTTACAATATCGTGTATAGATAGTATAATTGACGTTGGCAATGAGGATGAAATTCACAATCATTCAACACTAAAATTTATTGATAAAAAAATTAATCCTCACAAGATTATTACTATTGGAAGTCAAGCTTATTTAACATCAAAACTTGATTTTGAATATATCGAAGAACAATCGCACACGAATTTCAGATTAGGTAAAATACGCGAAGATTTTAAGAAGACTGAACCTCTTCTTCGTGACTCACACTTTACTATTTTTGATATAAGTGCAACAAGACAATGCGATGCTCCAGGAAATAAATTCAGCTCACCTAACGGATTAACTGGCGAGGAATCTTGTCAATTAGCAAAATATGCAGGATTGTCAGAAAAAACTCAGGCATTTTTAACCTGTGAATATACTCCCGAATTTGACCTAAATGAAGCTACTGCACATTTAACAGCTCAGTTAATTTGGCACTTTATAGATGGATTTTACAATAGAAAAAATGATTATCCTACCGAAAGTATAGATAATTTGCAAAAATATGTCCTAAATTCCGATGAATTTGGTACAAATTTCATCTTTTATAAAAGTCCTAAGACCGATCGATGGTGGATCGAAATAAGCGATGAGTTATCTAAAGTAAATACCTATTTAACTCCTTGTAATTATGAAGATTACCTTTCAGCATGTCAAAACACAATTCCAGACATTTATTTACAGGAAAAAACTCGTTTTAATATCTCAAAGTCAAAATAAACAAGAGTTATTAACGATTTACTGTTAATATTTTGGTGCTTTGAAAATAATTTATTTATTTTACGCTTCAAATAATATTAGCTACACACAAAGTGCACAGAGCGATTAAGAAATATTTTCTTTTATTTTTTATTACCATTAATGGTGCGATTAGTGCTTATTGCCAGCAAGATCCCCGTTCAAGCTTTTACATGCAAAATATTGGAGCCTATAATCCTGGTTATGTAGGAAGTCAAAAACAGGGTGATGCACTTTTAGATTTTAATCAACCATTTGGACAATTTAAGGATGGTGCTGGAAATAATATTCAACCCAATACATGGTGGCTAAATGCAAATGCACCTTTAAGTAAACTTAACAGTGGAATTGGTATAAACACCTATGTCGACAAAAATGGATTATTTGAAACAAACACACATTTAGCATTACAATATGCGTATCAATTAGAAATTGGTGACGGCAAATTAGGAATTGGTGCAAATATTGGTTTCAATAAATTATCTTACGATTTTTCAAAAGCAGTTTATCCAAGCGATGTTTCTACAGGTTCAGGAGGTACTGATCAATCTATTGAAAATCTAAAAAAACAAAAAAGCATAAATCCATTTAATCTTGGATTAGGGGCTTATTATCAGAAAGATAATATATATTTTGGATTTTCAATGACAAACATTAACTCACCAAAACTAAAAATTAATCAAGAAAAATTAAAATACTTCATTCCACACGCATACTTTTTAGCGGGTTTTACGTATCACCCAACAAACCCATTATTAGTTATAATGCCATCAATGCAATATAAAAGTCCCATAAATGGAAAATTAAAAATTACTGGTTCTCAACTTAGCATAAGTACAATTGTAGAATACAGTAAATTTATTTTAGTCGGAGCACAATACTCTACGGGAAATGAACTTACAGCTATGCTTGGAGCTAATATTAAAAATGGTTCAAAGTACGATGGTGCAAGATTTCTACTAGCATATAATATAATTGGATCGAAATTAGGAGGACTAAGTGGAATGAAATTTGAAGCAATTGTAGGCTATTCATTTAACCTCCATATTGAAAAGAACACAAAAACATATAAGAGCGTAAGATTTTTGTAAAGATTTGTTTTGTATAATATAATATTTTGTATATTGCTGACCTTAAATCAATAAAAATGAAGATGATGAAGAAAGTGTTGATTTTTAGCTGTATTTCGCTGATTTTCAGTAGTTGTGCCAATGTGGGCGATGGGGAACTAACAGGTGTGGTTGATAGGCCGGAATGGGAAAATACAGTACCTTTTGGAATGCTTTACTGCCCTATGGGAAGTTTTAGTATGGGACCAAGTGATCAAGATGTTTCTTGGGCTATGACTGCTCAAAACAAAACTGTTTCATTACAAGCATTTTGGATGGATGAAACAGAAATTACTAATAATGAGTATAGACAATTCGTTTATTGGGTGAAAGATTCATTAGCTTACAGAAAATTAGGTGAAGCAAATGAAAAATACTTAATTTCTCAAGATGAATTTGGAGAAGAAATTAATCCTCCATTTATTAACTGGAACGAGCCAATAAATTGGAATGGTGACGAAGAAAAAGAAGCTCTTCAAGACATGTTCTTAGCCGAAAATGAGAGATTTTTCCGTAGAAAAGAAATAGATACACGTAAATTGAATTATGAATATTTTTGGATTGACTTAAAACAAGCAGCTCAAAAACATCAATTTGAAAATCAAGAAAGACGTGCTTATAACTATAAGACAGGGAAATACGATGGTGAAGTGATTAAAGAAAATGGCGAAAAAGAAGCTATTAAAGATCGTTCATCATATATAATGAAAGACATTTTAAATATTTATCCTGACACATTATGTTGGATTAGTGACTTTACTTATTCATATAATGAGCCAATGGCAACAATGTACTTTTGGCATCCAGCTTACGATAACTATCCAACAGTTGGTGTTAACTGGAAACAAGCAAATGCATTCAGTATTTGGAGAACACAACTTAAAAATGGTTTCTTAAAAGGAAATGGTCAAGTGTTTGTTCATGATTATAGACTTCCAACTGAAACAGAATGGGAATATGCATCAAGAGGTGGATTGAATCATTCAATGTATCCTTGGGGAGGTTACTATACAAGAAACTACTTAGGATGCTTCATTGCAAACTTTAAGCCAATGCGCGGTAACTATACTGATGATGGCGGAATCCACACGGTAATCGTAGCTCATTACGAACCAAACGAATGGGGATTATACGATATGGCAGGAAATGTTAGTGAGTGGACAATTAGTGCTTTTGATGAATCAGCATATAGTTATATTCACGACATTAACTCTGACTATAAGTTCAATGCAGTAGAAGATGATGCTCCAGCATTAAAAAGAAAAGTTATTCGCGGAGGTTCTTGGAAAGATGTAGCATATTATTTACAATGCGGTTCAAGAACATTTGAATATCAAGATTCAGCAAAATCATATATCGGTTTCAGATGTGTAAGAACATATGAAGGTCGTAAACATGGTGCCGATGGTGTACCAGGTGATTCAAAAATTTATTAATAATCAAATAGTTAAGTAAAATTAGTTCTAATAATTAAAATCGGATAAATTATGAGTATTTCAGAATTAGTAGAAAGCGAAGGATACAAAAAGTTCATGGGTAAACTTTACGGTTGGGGAGCTGCAGTAGTAATCGTAGGTGCACTTTTTAAAATTCAACATTATCCAGGTGCAGGTCCAATGCTTGTTACAGGTCTAACAGTTGAGGCATTAATTTTCTTCTTCTCTGCATTTGAACCACTACATGAAGAACTTGACTGGACTTTAGTTTATCCAGAATTAGCAGGATTAGATGAAATTGAAGAAGGTGTTGGTCATAAAATGGCTGGAAAAGCTCCAGAGGTAAAAGGTAAAACAGCAATCGAAAGATTTGATGAATTATTAGAAAAAGCTGGTGGTGATAATTTATTCGAAAAATTAGGTACAAGTTTGGGTTCACTTAATAATACAGCAAAAAATTTAACAGATATCAGTGGTGCTACAGTAGCAACTGAAAATTATGCTAAAAGCATGAATTCTGCAGCTGGATCAATTGGTACATTAATAACTACGTATGAGAAATCAGCTGAAAGTATTAATGGTGCAACTTCAAAAATTGCGAATTCTATTTCTACTTCAGGAGAGAGTTACCAAACACTAATTCAAGGTTTAAATAATAGCTTTGAATCAATTGGGAAAAATGCAACAGAGCAATCAAAACAACAAGAATTACTTGCAAAAAACTTATCAGCATTAAATTCTGTTTATGAAATGCAACTTAAAAATTCTGGAAGTAATTTAGAAGCTACCGAACATATTACAAGTGGTATAAATAAAATAATGACTGATCTTAAAGATACAGCTAATGATGTTGCTCAATACAAAGATGAAATTTCTAAATTAAGCAAAAATTTATCTGCATTAAACACTGTTTATGGCAACATGTTGTCGGCAATGAATGTAAAATAATTTTTAAGTATTCAGTTATTAATTTATAAATTAGACTAATATGGGTCACGGAAAAGAAACGCCAAGGCAGAAGATGATCGGGATGATGTACCTGGTTCTAACTTGTTTACTTGCTTTGAACGTATCAAAAGATATTTTAAATGCTTTCATTTTAGTTAATAATGGTTTGAATGAAACCACTAAAGGATTTAATGAAAAAACAGACATTTTATATCTTGCTTTAACAAAAGCAGCAACAGAAAATAAAGCTAAAGCAGGACCTTGGAATGATAAGGCAGCTGAAGTAAAAAGAAGAACTCAAAGAATAATTGATAGCTTACAAATGTGTAAGGATACGATTATTTTTAAAGCAGATCATTTAGCCGGTAAAAATATTGATATGGTAAAACCAGATTCAATAGCATCGAAAGATAATAATAATATTCCAGCTGAAGTAATGGTTGGTGCCACAGGTAACGGTTTAGGTAAAAAACTTAAGGCTTCTATTGCTGGCTATAGAGAATTCTTACTTAAAATTGCGGGGAAAGATTCTGGACTAATAAAATCAATAGACAAAAATTTAGATACTGAAGATCCAAAAATGGATAAAGAAGGTATTAAACATACTTGGGAGGCAGAACATTTTGAACATTTACCTTTAATTGCAGTAATAACTATTCTTTCTCAGTTACAAGCAGCGGTAAGAAATACAGAATCTGATGTAATTGCATATCTATTAAGTCAAGTTGATGCAGGTTCATTTAAATTCAATAAACTTCAATCAACAGTAATCCCAAACTCAACATATATAATGCAAGGTGGGGAATATAAGGCTCAAATATTTTTAGCCGCATCCGATTCAACTCAAATACCAGAGATTTATATTGGAGAATATGACTCTTTAGGTCCTAATAACTTAAAAATGAGAGCTGGTGCGCAGAAGGTTGAAATGGATCCTAAAACTAAAGTTTGTACTTACACAGTTAGAGGTTCAGCAGTTGGAGAAAAGAAATATAGAGGTGTAATTAATATTAAAAGCCCTACAGGAACAACTCTCTCATATTCATTTAAACAAAGTTATCAAGTTGCTGCGTCTTCATTGGTAATTTCTCCAACAAAGATGAATGTTTTCTATATTGGTGTTGATAATCCAGTGGATATATCTGTACCTGGTGTCGCATCGAATAAACTTTCTGCTAGTATATCACAAGGTAGTATTGTTCCTGCTGCTGATGGTGGATATACAGTTAGAGTTAATGCTCCAGGAGCTGTAAAAATAAATGTTTCTGCAAAAATGGATGGTGGAGCAAAACCAATGGGAGAAAAGGAATTCCGCGTTAAAAAGGTTCCAAATCCAGTAGCTAAAATTGCTGGAAAAACTGGAGGACCTATAGCTGCAGGTTTATTAATGGCCGTAAAACGTGTTGATGCTGTAATGGAAAACTTTGATTTTGCATTAACTTTTAATATTACTGGTTTTAATATTTCTACAAAATCGAAAGATGGATTTACTATTGATAAACCATCAACAGGTGCAGGAATAACATCAGAACAAAGATCTTTGCTTGAAGGTGTAAAAAGAGGTCAAAAATTATACTTTGAAGATATTAAGGCTGTTGGGCCAGATAAGACAGTGCGTGAGTTGGGTACCTTAATGTTTAAAGTTGAATAATTATAATAAAGGCAAACTATGAAAAAGATTCTTTTCTTTATCTATGTCGTTGGAGCTTCTTTAAGCCTACATGCACAGGTTAATGATGGAGTATATGAAAAAGAACATGTACCGAGTAGAAAACCAATACCGTATCCTTACTTAAGAGAGTCGGATGTTATGTGGTCTAAAAAAATTGTAAGATGTTTACCGTTACGTGAAAAGTTAAATCATACTCTTTACTATCCAACAGAACAAATGGGTACAAGAATGAGTTTAACAAATCTAATCATGTATGGTATTTCAAATGAAGGTTTGACTGCTTACGATGCTATGGTTGATGACAAATTTACTGTACCGTTAACTAAAGCTCAAATAAATCAAAATTTTGGAGCTGGAATGGATACTGTCTCTATTTTAAATGAGCAAACTGGAATTGAAGAAAAACAAGCTATTGAAAAACCAGCAGTTCTTTCTGAAGTTAAACGAATGTTAATGAAAGAAGAATGGTTTTTTGATAGACAACGTTCTATTTTGGAAGTTCGTATCATCGGTTTAACTGGTATTCGTGAATATTATAGAAAAGAGGATGTAGAAAAAGAGGAAGTATTATTGAAAAAAGTTTTCATGGTTTATTTTCCTGAGGCACGTAGATTATTTGCGAGTCATGAAGTATTTAATGAAAAAAATGATGCTGAAAGAAGAACATTTGATGATATATTCTTTAAAAGAAAATTTAGTAGTTTTGTAACTCAAGAATCAAATGTATATGATGATAGAGGTATAAATGAATACAAAGTTGGGTTACAAGCAATGCTTGAAGCTGAAAAAGTAAAATATTGGATTTTTAATATTGAACACGACATGTGGGAGTATTAATCTCTTTATAATAATAAGCCTTGGTATAAAAACCAAGGTTTTTTTTTATATAAAAATATAAGAATATGAAAGATAATTATTGCGTTATTATGGCCGGAGGCGTTGGAAGTAGATTTTGGCCTCTAAGTAAAACAGAAAAACCCAAACAGTTTTTAGATATTTTAGGTATTGGAAAAACGTTTTTACAGTTAACTTTCGAAAGACTAAATAAAATATGTCCTTCCGAAAATTTTTACATTGTTACTAATAAAGCTTATAAAAATATCGTTTTAGAACAGTTACCTGGTATTAAAGAAGAACAAGTTTTATTAGAACCTAAAAGAAGAAATACAGCACCATGTATTGAATTTGCTAATTATATAATCAGCAAAATTAATCCGAATGCAAATATTATTGTTTGCCCTTCTGACCATTTAATCTTAAATGAAAATGAATTTATTCGTGTTGTATCAGAGGGAATCGATTTTATTAAAGATAAAAGTGCTTTATTGACATTAGGAATTAAACCTAGTAGGCCTGATACAGGTTATGGATATATACAAATTGAGAAAAACTCAAATGGGCTTAATATCGAAATTGATAAAGTAAAAACATTTACTGAAAAGCCTAATTTAGATTTGGCAAAATTCTTTTTTGAAAGTGGTGAATTCTTTTGGAATTCAGGTATTTTTATTTGGTCATTAGCTTCTATTGAACAGGCTTTTAAGCAACATTTACCTGACGTTTTTAACTTATTCCAAAATAGAGATCTATATTCATCTGAATCTGAGTTTATAGATAAAACGTATTCAGAATGTCCAAATATTTCTATTGATTATGGAATAATGGAAAAATCTGATAATGTTTTTGTTTTTAAAGCTGATTTTGGTTGGTCTGATCTTGGTACTTGGGGATCTCTTTATGAAAATACTCCACACGATGATAATACAAATTCTATTGTAGGTAAAAATATTCTCTCATATGATACTCAAAATTGTGTAATTAATATTCCTACGGAGAAACTAGTTGTTATTCAAGGATTGAATGGTTTTATTGTTGTTGATTCTGGTGAAAGTTTGTTAATATGTAAAAAGGATGAAGAACAAAGAATTCGTCAATTTGTTAATGATATTCAAATTAAAAAGGGAGATTCATTCGTTTAAATCAAAATAGTTTCTGTATGAAATATTTTTTTATTTTATTTTTTCAAATTTATTTTTCAAATATTGTTTTTAGTCAATCTTTGTATAAATCTAATGATTCGCAAAATTATTTTATAAGTCATTTTTCTGAAAATGATTCTATTCCATCTGAAGTGAAATTAGTTATATTGAAAGTCAGTGGAGATTTGTCTAAATATATAAAAACAACAATTCCTATTAATGTTAAGGTTGAATGGATTTCTCAAAACAATAAAAATTTAGCGTCATGTTCAGCCAATGGATTTTATTCTAATTTTAAAAATTGTCCAATATTAAATTATAATTATCCGATAACTTTAGCTGAAAAAATTTCGAATGAAGAATTAAATGGAACCGATGAACCCGATATTTATATGATTATTAATAAAAATATGAATTGGTATTTGGGTATTGATGGGAACGTTAGTAAAAACCAGGTAGATTTATATACTATTTTATTACATGAATTATGTCATGGTTTAGGTTTTCAAAGTAATTTTGTTTGTACAAATAATACGGGAGGTTTATATGGTAATAATTTGCCTTTTATTTTTGACTCATTTATAACCGATAGTACAAAAACTAAATTGGTTAATGGTTTAAGTTTTCCTAATAATTCTATTCCATTATATAATGCATTAACATCAGATTCTCTTTTATTTATTGGTCCGTTTTCTACTTTAAAAGATAATCAAATTAAACTATATGCACCCAAAGTTTATAATCCAAATTCATCAACTAGCCATTTAGATAATGTTCAATATCCCAAAGGTTCTATTAATTCGTTAATGACATTTGCTAAAAGTCTTGGAGAATCAATCCATTTTTTAGGTCCTGCAACTGAAGGTATTTTATCAGACTTAGGTTGGCACGATTTTATATTATCGACAGATAAACAACATGATGTTGAAAATATATCAAAAACTAACGAAATAACTGTATATGCTGATTCAATTATCAATTCTAAATCCTTATTACTTCATTATTCATTTGATTTTCTATCAAATGAGTTGACAATACCTTTTGACAAGACAAATTCACCAAATTATTTTAAAGCAACAATACCAACGTCACCATTTGAACATACAATTAGTTATTATATTACTGCGAATGGTACTTCACTTAATGATACTGTTGGAATACCCAATAATTATCCTTCGAATTATTATAGTTTTAAAGTCGGTAAGGACACGATTAAGCCCATAATAAAACATAATGAAATTATTGAAATACCTGAAAACACCGATTCTTTACTTATTAAAGCAACAGTAACTGATAATATTGGAATAGATTCAGCTTGGGTTGAATATCAAATTTACTCAAAAGTCTTTGGTGACATTAAAAAAATAAAATTAATTAAAACTCAATTTGACACATACCAAACGTATATTAATCTGAAAAATGGAATAAAGCAAGGTGATATATTTTTATATAAAATATATGCTATTGATAGTTCATCTAATAAAAATATCACAATAACCAACGCTAAAGGGTATAATAAAAATTTCCAAATTACAATAAGCAGTCAATCGAAACCGTTTGTAAGTTTAGATGAAAACTTTGATAATGATACATTAATTAATGATCAGTTTATTCTTGAAGGATTTACGGTAAAAAAGGAAAATGATTTTACATCTCTTGCTTTACAAACGGAACATCCATATCCAACTGCTGTATATACTGGTAAAACATTGAATCTAACTGCGACTCTTCGAAATCCATGTACAATTAGAGAAAAAAATGCCTATATGGATTTTGATGAAATTGTTCTTGTTGAACCTGCTGAATCAGGAACTGTGTTTGGAGATTATGAATTTTGGGATTATTGTATTATTGAAGGTTCAAAAGATAAAATAAACTGGTATTCTTTTGAACAAAAGGGGTATAAAACTGAAAAATATGATGATTGGATGTCAATGTTTTATTCTGAAACAACTATCGATGAAAATGGTAAAATAAGTTCAACGGCCTTGGGTAATAAATCACTATATCATCATCATACAATAAATTTACTTGGTAATAAATATCTTCGAAAAGGAGATAATGTATATATTAGATTTAGATTATTTTCTGATGCATTTCAAAATGGTTGGGGATGGAGTATTGATAACCTTAAAATTCAAACAACATTGACTTCAAATAGCAGTATTAATTCAAATAATGATGAATTGATAATATATCCAACGATTTCAAATGGAAAATTTAAAATAATAAATAACTCGAATAAGTCAATTAAAAATATTGAAGTTATTTCACTATTTGGAGAATCAATTCCCTGTTTATATACAGATGACTATAATGTTAGTTTAAAAGCAAATAATGGAATATATTTCTTGAAAACAAATTTTGATGATGGAAGTGTTTCTGTAAATAAAATTATTATTAGTCTCTAATGGGGGTAAATGTGTGAATTCCTGATTCATATATAATTCCATTATATCTAATTTGGTAATTAACAATCATATTCCCTTTAATATCATATTTCCCACTTCCTGAAATAAGATATTCTTTACCACTTTTATCAATCCAATTCTGTTCTTTTATTTGTATATTCATCGACGTATCTTTCGTTAATGTATAAATTAATTTTTGACCAGTCGAAGGGAAGTTCCAAAAATTTAAATTCTGAATCGTATTAGGTTCAGAACCTGGAATAAATGATGTAATATATGAATCTTGATTAGCAGGTTCATCACATTTATATGAACCAACAAAAACGTCAATAAATGATTGTTTTGTAATTGATAATTTGAATATTTTATAATTATTTGCAGGTTTAATTTCACTTGAATCAGCACTTATGCCAAATAAGACTGATACTGCTTCACCTTCTGTAAATTTTGAAGCTTTAACGATAACATTAAAAATAGCAAAAATATCACCCGATTTTAATTCTACATTGTAATTATTGACAATATAATGTTTCCCCAAAATTGCAGTATTTGAATCAATTATTTCAATATGAATTGTTTTATTTTCAGCTAATGATTTCGATTCCAATTGAATTTTTATTGGAATAATAATATCAGCTGTATCAGTAAATGAAATCATTTTGTATAATTCATTTTGAGTAAATTCAACTAACGATTTTCCATTATATTCTTTATTGTCCTTAGTGCAATTAACACAAAAACTAATTATGGAAAGAATACTTATAAGTTTAATTATATTTTTCATGGGTGTAAAATAGCATTGAAATTAATAATTAGGATTTTGTTTAATGTTTTTATTCGCATTAATTTCAGAAACTGGAATTGGGAATGCGAATAAATAACTCGGAGAGTTTACAGTGCAAACAGATGCATTACAATCATTACGTTTTAACGCAATCATACGACGTTTTATATCAAAAAAACGCTGACCTTCAAACATAAACTCTTTTCTTCTTTCTGTATAAATTAGTTCTAATAAATCATTATCAACTAGATTTGTTGGAATTGCATTTATATCGGCTCTTTTTCGTAAAGTATCTAAAAGTAATCGTGCTGTATTTTGATAAATATCTTTATTTTTTTTATTAGCATCCATAAAGCTTAAACGAACTAGGGCTTCAGCTTTTATTAAATACATTTCAGAAAAACGAATAATTGGTACATTATCGAGTCCAAGTATTTTGTCACGTCCAGGATATTTAAATATATTAATATCTTTTCCTTTCTTAAATAACGATTTGCGTATATCATTTTCACTAAATAAATCATAAAGATCTTGTGTTGAAACAAGATCTCCATATCCTAATTTGGATAGCATATATCCAATAGAATTTGTTCCTTGATTATCGGTTAAAGTCATAGGTATTGAGAAAATAGATTCTTTAGTATAACTTGAATTCCAGGAATCAATGTAATCAACATTTGGAACTAAATCGTATTCGTTTAAATTTATTAGGTAGGAAGAGTAATTATTTGCATTTGCTAAATCACTATTTGAGCCTTTTGTTAAAAAAACTTTTGCTAAAAGAGCTTTAACGGAATAAGAAGAAAAATAATAAGGTACGGATTGCTTTGGAATTAACATAGTATCAGCCTTTAATAAATCAGAAATAATTTGATTATAAACTGCTTTTACCGAACTTCTTACTGGAGAAATGAGTGAATCTTTAGTTGTTGGCAATGTAATAATTGGTATTCCAACATGACCTCCATCAAAATTTGCTGAATCAACTCCTGCTCCAATCGAATTTGTTTGAGCAAAAATTCTAACTAAATCAAAGTATACTAAAGCTCTAAGGGCTAAAGCTTCGCCTAAAATTTGGCGTTTCTCAGTATATGGTACAGTATTTAGCTTATTGGTTGCATCAATAATTGTGTTAGCACGTGAAATTATTTTGTATCCAATTTTCCAAAAGCCATCTAATTCGGTTGAAGATGATGTTAAAGCGAAATTATAAAATGAAATGAAATTATTATGATTGGCATAAGCTAATTTCGCATTATCAGAACTTACTTCAGTCATTAAATAGAAATTTCGACCATAGTATCTATAATCTTGTAAACCATCGTAACAACCATTTAATGCAGATTGAATTGATTCAATGTTTGAATATGCTTCCGTTTTATTAGAATAATAAGTTGGATCTCTATCTAAAAATGTTTTCCCACAACTTATTATAAGAAAGGGAATTAATAAATAATATAATTTTCTATTCATAAGTATTTAATAAAGTGTTTTATCTATTTTGTTTTTCCATTTTTCAAAAATAATTGCGGCTTTATCTCGATAAATATTTTCAAATGGAATTTTTCTGTCTTTAATTGGTTTATCTAATTCATAATAAATGAATTGATCATCAAATCCAGCGTTATGTGCATCGTCTCGATTAGATGCATAATAGACCTTATTGATGTGAGCCCAATAGATAGCACTTAAGCACATTGGACAAGGTTCGCAAGAAGAGTATAATATGCAACCTGTTAAATCGAATTTACCTAAAGTTTTAGCTGCTTTTCGTATTGCATTAATTTCAGCATGAGCTGTAGGATCATTATCTAATGTAACACTATTTACGCCTGTTGAGATAATTTTATTATTAAGAACTATAATTGCCCCAAAAGGTCCTCCATTGTTCTCAATATTTAAGATAGCTTCTTGAATAACGTGGTTTATATATTTTTCTGTACGATTCATTCAGTATTTTTAATGCAAATATATCGTTTTTGAGACTGTTTGACCAGGAATCATTCTTATTGAAACAGTACCTGCATATGCTGATGAAGAGTCTTTAGAACTTAATGCTAAAACATCAAGAAAACATTCTTGATATCTTACAAATTCAACTTGTCCAAGTTTATCTGCTTTAATGGTTGTATCTAATGATCCTTTTTTTATAGTTTGAGAACTTATATAAAAATTAACATAAGCTCCTGATGCAGGAAAGCCTTGATGAGTTAATACTGTTATAAAAGCACTAGCTTTAGGTTGCTCTTTTGTGCAAGCAAATAAGAGTAATAATATAAGAATGAAATATGAAAAACATTTTACCATGATACAAAAAATAGATTATTATAAAATACTTTTGAGTTTTTGAATTTTCGTTTACTAATATAGAATAATTTTTACTTAATTTGCAATACAAAGTTAATGAATCAATCGACCAAATGAGGCCAATTTTATTGTTTTTTTGTTTACTATTTTTTGGGTCATTTAGTTTCAAGCATAAACGCTCTGAAACACTTGTTTTGATTCATACAAACATTGGTGATATCAAAATTAAATTGTATGATGATACACCACTTCATCGAGATAATTTCATAAAACTTATAAAACAAAAGTATTATAATGGGATACTTTTCCATCGTATAATTAAAAATTTTATGGTACAAACGGGTGATCCTGATTCGAAAAATGCAGAAAAAGGAAAACTATTGGGTATAGGTGGCCCAGGGTATACAATTCCCGCTGAAATTTCTATGAAATATATTCATAAGAAAGGTGCATTGGCAGCTGCTCGACTTGGAAGTGACGTTAATCCTAAAAAAGAATCGTCGGGAAGTCAATTTTATGTCGTAACAGGTCAAGTAATTACGAATGAAATATTAAATCAAAATGAGCATCAAATTTTAGAAGCTAAAAGAGGCGAATTGATAAATGCATATTTATCGAAGCCCGAGAATAAGGAAATGATGCCTAATTTAGAAAAATGCAAAAAAAATGATGATAAAGAAGGATTTGATAAGATTGTAGAAAAAATTACTGAAGATTTAGATCCTGAATTTAAAAAACTAGATTCAATAAAATATACTCCATCTCAAAGAGAAGAATATGTTAAAAACGGTGGTTCTCCTCATCTTGACAACGATTATACTGTTTTTGGCGAAGTGATTGAAGGAATGGATATTATTGAAAAGATGTCACTTTTGGCAACAGATTCAAATGATAGACCTCTTGAGGATGTTATAATAATTACTATGAAAATTTTGAAAAAATAATTTGCTTTATGTTACAAAACGTTGCTGATATAGAAAAAGAAATCCTTGATTTTGAAATAAATTCACTTGAATTAGCTGAAGAATTTCGATTATTATATCTTTCAAAAAAAGGAAAGGTAAGTTTATTGTTCGATCAATTCAAAACAGTTCCTGCCGATCAGAAAAAAGAATTTGGACAAAAGCTAAATATACTTAAAACACTAGCTCAGGATAAATTAACAAACTCACAATCTTCATTTTCAAATACAAATGAAGATCTTTCAATAGATTTTTCGCTTCCAAGCGATCTTAATGTTTTAGGTTCACGACATCCATTATCAATAGTACGAAATAAGATAAATGATATTTTTAATCGAATTGGTTTTACTGTATCTGATGGTCCTGAAATTGAAGATGATTGGCATGTTTTTTCTGCACTAAATTTTCCAGCAGATCATCCAGCAAGAGATATGCAAGATACTTTTTTTATAGAAAAAGATCCAGATATCTTACTAAGAACTCATACTTCTTCGGTTCAGATTCGTGTAATGGAAAACCAAAAACCTCCAATAAGATCTCTTTTCCCTGGTAGAGTATTTAGGAATGAAGCTATATCTGCAAGAGCTCATTGTATTTTTCATCAAGTAGAAGGTTTATATGTAGATAAAAAGGTTTCGTTTGCAGATTTAAAACAAACACTTTTATATTTCGCAAAAGAAATGTTTGGGAAAGATACGCAAATCAGACTACGACCCTCATTTTTCCCATTTACAGAACCATCGGCAGAAATGGATATTTCATGTTCTATTTGTGGAGGAAAAGGATGTAATATTTGTAAATATTCGGGATGGGTTGAAATATTAGGATGTGGAATGGTCGATCCAAATGTTTTAGAAGCATGTGGAATTGATAGCAAAGAATATACTGGATTTGCATTTGGAATGGGAATAGAGCGTATCACTATGTTAAAATATCAAGTAAACGATATTCGTTTATTTTTTGAAAATGACGTTCGTTTTATTAAACAATTTACTTCAGAGGCATAATGCATAGACCATTTTAAAATCCATACATGATAAAGCATATCATAAAAAAAACAATATTTATCATTATATGTGGATTCCTAAGTTTTTCATTACGGGCTCAAAACATTAATATCAGTATTTTTACAAATCAAAAAATACAAAGTATTGCATATTCAGTTGTTTCAGGTAAATATGATATTATAGCTGATGGAAAAGCTGTATGTTCATTAATAGAGAATGATACAATAAAAATAAAACGACTTTCCGATAAAGTTGAAATTATAAGAGATAAAGAAATATTGGGTGTTTTCTCGTTTATTCAAATTAGAGGATTAAATACTAATAATGTTTTTGCAATCACACCATCATTTCCAAAATTCAAAACGCGAGTTTTTGACGATGACATTTATGTAAAATCGAAATCGGGAGAACTTCAAATTATAAATGATGTTACTTTTGAAAAATATGTTGCGGCATCGATTGAAAGTGAAGGAGGCTATGTGTCTCCAATGGAGTATTATAAAGTACAAGCTATTTTATGCCGAACATACGCAATAAAAAACTTTCAAAAGCATCTTTCGGATGGATTTAATCTTTGTGACAATGTTCATTGTCAAGCATACAAGGGCAAAGCAATAAAAAATCCAAGCATAACCAAAGCAGCTTATATAACTAAAGGATTGGTAATTGTAGATCCACAACAAGAAGTTATTACAGCAACTTTTTTTTCAAATTCAGGTGGACAAACAATGAATTCAGAAGACAATTGGTTAACGAAAAAACCATATTTAAGATCAATAAAAGATTCATTTAGCTTAGGTCAACCTAATGCTCGTTGGGAAAAAAAAATTCTAAAATCGGATTGGATTAATTATCTAACAAAAAAAGGTTATATTGAAGATTCATGCGATGAATATTGTTTTACACAACAATCGAGAGAGACGACCTATACAATAGGTAAATGTTCAATTCCATTACGGAAAATAAGAACGGACTGGATGTTAAAATCAACATTTTTTAACATTATCCCCAAAGGAGATACTTTACTTTTAAAAGGAAGAGGATTTGGTCATGGAGTAGGATTGTCGCAAGAAGGAGCTATTAGAATGGCACAATTGGGCTATAATTACGAAAAAATAATAAAGTTTTATTATCACAATGTTCAAATTAAAAGTATCAAAACATTTACTTTTTTTGAAGTACAATAATATTTCAATTCATAATGGAAACCGAAACGATAAAAATTTGTACTTTTATCGTTCGTTATGATATAAAAAGAAACTAAACAAAATCTATGGTTAACTCAAACGGAACAAAGCCAATGCATATAGCAATAGCTGGGAATATTGGTTCAGGCAAAACAACATTAACAAGCTTGCTTGCAAAACATTACGGATGGGAAGCACATTATGAAATTGCAAACGACAATCCTTATATCGACGATTTTTATAAAAACATGAAAGGATGGTCATTCAATATGCAAGTTTATTTCTTAAACAGCAGAATGAGCCAGATTATGAAGATTAGAGAATCGGGTAAAACCGTTGTACAAGATAGAACGCTTTATGAAGATGCTTATATTTTTGCAACGAATTTGCATGAGATGGACTTAATGTCGACCCGTGATTTTGACAATTATTTTTCATTATTTCAGCTTTGTTCAACATTAATTCAACCACCCGATTTAACTATTTACCTAAGAGCCTCGGTTCCAAATTTGGTTAAAAGAATTCAATCGAGAAGCAGAGATTATGAAAATAACATTAGCTTAATGTATCTTCAAAAGTTGAATCACAGATATGAAACCTGGATTCAATCATTTTCGCAAGGCAAATATTTAATAATTGATACTGACAAACTTGACTTTATCGAAAATCAGGGAGATTTAAGTAAAGTTATTAATAAAATTGACGCAGATTTATTCGGTCTTTTTTAAAATTATAATTAAATTCTATGGAAGATTCATTACGTTATAATTTTAACTCAAGCGATATTTTATATAAGGTATACAGTCATCGCAAACCAATAATAATTATAACATCAATAGCAATTGTCATTTCAACAATCATATCGTTTTTAATTACACCTAAATTTCGTGCATCAACTGTTTTATTTCCGGCACCTGCAGTTTCTATTTCAAAATCGTTAATTTCAGTAACAGCTCAAAGTAATGAAAATAGCATATTTGGAGAAGATGAGGAAGTAGAACAAGTCCTTCAAGTTTTAAACTCGGAAGAATTACAACAAAAGATTGTAAAGAAATATGATCTTGTAAATCATTATGATCTTGACCCATCAGATCCTCATTTGAATAGTGAATTGAATAAAAAATGGGAAAAATACGTATCGTTTGGTCGAACACAATTTATGGCTATAGAAATAAGTGTATTAGATAAAAGTCCCGACATTGCTACAAATATGGCTAATGATATATCGGCAAGTATCGATTCTGTAATGAATAGAATGGAAAAGGAACGAGCTGTAAAAGCCTATGAAATTGCAAAAATTCAATATAAACAAAGAGAAGAACAAGTAAAAGCATTAAGTGACTCACTCCGAAAAATAATGGAAATGGGCGTTTATGATATTGAAGCTCAATCAGGATCATTGAATAGGGGACTAACTCAAGCTTTTATAAAAGGGAATCAAAAGGCAATAGATAGAATTCAAGAAAGACTTAATTTACTTTCAAAATATGGAAGTAAATATTTAACATTAAAAAATATTATTGAAAGCCAAAGTATTCAATTAAGTCTTTTAAATTCAAAATGTAATGAAGCAAAAGTTGATGCAGAGCAATCATTAACTCATATTTATGTAGTTGATAAAGCTTACCGCCCTGACAAAAAGGCATTTCCTCAAAGGTCACTTATCATTTTAATTTCAGCTCTTTCAAGCTTTATGTTATCAATTTTGATTGTTATAATTATAGATGCGTTGAAAGATTTTAAAGATAGAGAATTGACATCTAAAAAAGCGTAATTACCATTGCAATTGGGAAAGAATATCGGATGGCTTATATTTGGTTGCAGTTTGTTTTTTGCACTCAATGTTTTCTTTATCATTAACGATAATTATCTCTTTGGATTGCTCCCATTCGGTTTGGCCGTGCTATTATATCTGTTCTATTCTTTAGATTCTATTTTATTAATAATAGCTTTTGCAGTTCCTCTATCAATTCCTCTTCGCCTGTTTTTTCCAACATTGGGAATGGATTTAAATTTGCCTACAGAACCCCTTTTGATTGTTGCTACAGGGGTTTTTATACTTAAGCTTATTGTTGAACAACAATTTGATAAAAAAATCTTATCTCATCCTGTAACTATTGTTATTTACTTTTATCTAATTTGGATTGCATTTACATCAGGAACAAGTACTTTGCCTATTATTTCTTTAAAATTTTTAATTACCCGAATTTGGTTTATTACTTGCTTCTATTTTCTTGCAACTGCGTTATTTTCAAAATCTTCAAATATTCCTAAATACATTTGGGCTTATTCTATCTCACTTTCAATTGTAGTTATTATTACATTAATAAAGCATTCTGCATTTTTATTTAGTCATGAAACAGCATATATTATAATGCAACCCTTTTTCGATGATCATACATCATATGGTGCAGTATTAGCATTTGTAATCCCACCATTATTTGGTCTTTTATATATGTCACGAAATAATATAAATTTTTATGTGTTAATAATGTTTCTAATAGCAATTCTACTGATTGGATTGTTCTTTTCATATACAAGAGCAGCTTGGTTGGGAGTCTGTTTATCTTTTGGTATTTGGCTAGTAATTAAATTTAAGATTAAATTTAAAACTTTAGCAATAGCATTCATAACATTGACATTAGTTGTAATACCACTCTCAAATGAAATATATATATTAATGCGTAGCAATAAATCAGATTCATCATCGGATTTATCGACTCAATTTAAGTCAATGACAAACATTAAAACAGATGATTCAAATATTGAACGTTTAAATCGATGGAGCTGTGCTTGGCGAATGTTTCTTGATAGACCTATTACAGGATTTGGACCAGGTACTTATATGTTTAAATATGCACCTTATCAGCGATCATGGGAACGCTCCCGAATAAGTACAAATGCAGCAAACCTAGGAAATTCACATAGTGAATATTTAGGACCATTGGCAGAACAAGGTTTAATTGGATTATTTTTATTTTTAGCTATTATATTTACAACAGTTCGAACAGCTTTAAAAGTTATTAATCATTCATTAAATAAGCGATCTAGAATCATTGCATTATCGTTATTGCTAGGATTATTTACCTACTATTTGCATGGTATTATGAACGATTTCTTAGACATGGATAAAATAACAGCATTATTCTGGGGATTTACTGCAGCAATAGTTTGTTTAGATGTTTACCATTCGGGAAAAGAGAAAGAAGAAAAGGGAAATTCTACAAATCTAACAAGCCATCAGGAATAGAAAGCTCGATACATTTTTTTTCGGGATCAATTGCTACGATGAAAACATCGACAGCTGGAATTAAAACCTGTTTACCATTACTATTGATTTCAAACAATGGATGTGCCGGATTTTCAATTACATCAACAATGTTTCCAATCGTTTTTTTAGTTGTAGCATTAATTGCTTTATAGCCAATAAGAGCATTAAAACTATCGTCAAAATCTTCATCAGATTCAGGAAAACATTCATTTGGCAAATAAAGTGAACAACCCACAAATTCATCAATCTTTTTGTCGGAAGAATAATCTAAAAAGGAAAGACGAAGATTTGTTTTACCTGCAAACGAAATTTTATTAATAAAAAAAGGAACCAGTTTACCGTTAAATTCAACGAAAACTGATTCCAATTCTTCAAAATCTTCAGGATTATCAACATCTAACGCAACCGTAACACCCCCATCATATCCATGGGTTTTTGCTAATTTACCAATACAGGTATAATCCTCTATTGATGGTATGTTGATGTTTTTATCCAAATTATTCTGCTGCTGCTTCTTCAGTAGCAACTTCAGAAGCTTCTTCTTGAGCTTCAGCGTTTGCAACTTCCGATTTTTTAGCAATTTTTTCTAAGCGAGATTTGTTAGCTTTTACTTCAGCTTCTAATCTTTTTTTAGCTTCAGCTTCTTTGCTAGAAGATAAACTAGAAATTTCAGAAGCAATTGAACTTGCTTTTTTCGATTTCCAATCATTGAATTTTTGTTCTGCTGCGGCCATATCAAATGAACCTTTTCTAACACCAGTTAAAAGGTGTTTCATGTACAGAACGCCTTCTTTACGAAGGATTGACCCTGCTGTGTCAGATGGAAGAGCACCGTTTTGTATCCAGTACAAAACTCTGTCGAAGTTAATTTCGACAGTGGCAGGTTTCGTAATTGGGTTATATGTTCCCAATTTCTCGATGAATTTACCATCCCGTGGCGCCCTGCTGTCTGCAGCAACAATGTGATAGAAAGGTTGTGCCTTTTTACCGTGTCTTGCTAATCTAATTTTTACTGCCATCTTTTTATTTGTTTATAAGTTTTTAAAAAAGTGGTGCAAAGGAACGAATTTTTATCTACATAACAAAATTTTCACAAGTGTTTTTGTGGTATAAACAATTATTGACTCAAGACTAATTTAACTGCCTATTATTCTTTACATTAAATCTATAATATTCGACTCAAAATAGACTCAAAATTTAAATTAAGTCATTTTTAAAAAATGCAAGATGAAATTTAAAACATTCGTACCGTTCTTAGAAAATCTAGCTATATTTGCCCAAGGTAAGTATTAATAACAAACTGATGTCAAGATTTAATATCAGAGAAAAATTCTTCAAAAAGATTCGGAACAAGTACCGACTCATTATATACAATGATAACACGTTTCAGGAAGTGCTATCGTTGAAGCTTACCAAGCTTAATGTTATGATGTTGATAATCGTACTTACCATGTTGTGGATGTTTTTCGTTTATTATGTGGTTGCATTAACTCCCATGAAATCGTATTTAATTCCTGATTTCCCAAAAGCTAACGAACGAGAAGGAATTATTAAAAATGCTCTAAAAGTCGACTCACTCGAAGCTCGATTGATGATGTATGAAAATTATGTAGAGAAAGTTAAAGCGGTATTACGAGGTGAAGATGTTGCTGGATATAATATTTATGATAAAGATTCGGCCGTTCCAAAACAAAATATCGATTTATCGGTTTCAAAAGAAGATTCATCTTTTAGAAAACAAGTTGAAGCAGAAGAAGAGTTCAATTTATCTACAACAAATGATGACAAGAATTCTGACATACTTTCGGGCTTAATCTTATTTGCACCTGTTAAAGGGCTCATTTCAAACAGTTATACTCCAAACAAAAATCATTACGGAACAGATATCGTTACAGCAAAAGATCTTGTTGTTCATGCAGCAATGAATGGAACGGTTGTTATATCACAATGGACGTTAGAAACAGGCTATGTAATCTGTATTCAGCACGATAAAGACCTAATTACCGAATATAAACATTGTGCGAAGATTTTAAAGAAAGTTGGCGACAAGGTATTATCGGGCGAAGCAATAGGTATTGTAGGCAATACAGGAGAATTATCGACAGGGCCACATCTTCATTTTGAATTGTGGCATAAAGGTACTGCCCTTAATCCAGAGCAATACATTAATTTTAAGTAAGCCCCATGGCAAAACATATTGCAATTTTAGGTTCAACAGGTTCAATAGGAACGCAAGCA